>Ga0307518_10000243_pt1 | contig 41087 bp, 34 predicted proteins | sample 25_EM_MG_FD_203889 | JGI IMG/M metagenome (GOLD analysis project Ga0307518, IMG submission 203889) | Populus trichocarpa ectomycorrhiza microbial communities from riparian zone in the Pacific Northwest, United States - 25_EM | ecosystem: Host-associated > Plants > Roots > Unclassified | place... | reverse complement strand
GTCGATTAAAGAGCTACACGAGCTGGGTTAAATACGTCGTGAGACAGTATGGTTTCTATCTTCTAGAGAAAATTAGAGTAAAATAAGGATAGCCCCTTCGTACGAAAGGAGTTGGGTATGGTAACCTCTGGTTTACCTGTTGTTTATATGCTTAATATTAACGAATGAAAAATTAATGATGAGATTAAGAGATATTAATTTCTTATATCAATTTGTTTTTGTAGGATATTACTTTTAGTTTACTCAAGTGTATATTTATAGTATAGGCATGGCAGGAAAGCTATGTTAGTTAAAGATAAGTGCTGAATGCATCTAGGCACGAAGCTTACCTTAAGATACTCTTAAAGATACGTAGTATAACACTACGAACATTAATAGGCTTTAGCTGAAATGACTTTGACGTTTTTAGGTATAAAGTACTAATTTAATTACTAACTAAATAACATACTTATCGCAATAAAAAATACTTTTATAATAGATATATAGCCTGGTTTGCATAATAGTAATGCACCCGTTTTGTAATCGGAAGATATGAGTGCAAATCTCGTACTGGGCTTATTAAATTGTTTGTACATTAATGCGGATTAATGTAATAGTAACATAACTGGCTCATGCCCAGTCAATAGGGGTGCAAATCCTCTGTCCGCATAAATATTATTATATTAAGGCTATAGCTTAATAGGTAAAGCCTTAATATTATTATATTAAGGCTATAGCTTAATAGGTAAAGCAAGCTGCTCATGATAGCTCAGATGAGTGTTCGAATCATTCTGGCCTTATTTATTATAATACTTATATTAATTAAAATTTTAATTGTTTTATATATATTTATATATAAAATGTAATTCTTGTATATATTTAATATAGTTTATATGTAAAATTTAATATAGTTTATAGGTAAAATTTAATTTCTGTAAATATGTATTTATTTTAAATCCGAGTGCTGGAATTGGTAGACAGGGCAAATTTAAGCTTTGCTGATATTATATCGTGAACGTTCAAGTCGTTCCTCGGATAAACATTATATATATAGTTTATAATCTTGAAATATTTAATCTTAAGAATATTTAATCTTAAAAATATTTAATACAATAAATACTTGCACCTTAATATTTATAAAATATTTATACTTTATTTATAGGTTTATAATAAATAATTTTATTATATAAACTAATAATAGACCCAATAGTCAAGTGGTTAAGACATAACATTTTCACCGTTATATACTCGGGTTCGATCCCCGATTGGGTTATTAATTTACTTAAAAAAAGGTTTATGTTGTTTGCACATGAGCTTAAGGGGATATAGTTTAATTGGTAAAACTGCGATTTTGCATATCGCTATTTTAGGATCGAGTCCTAATATCTCCATAGATATATTTTAAATGCTAATTTAAAAAATAAAAAAGTTATTCACTAGTATAGATAATTTTTTAATAATACAGCAATAAGTTTATATTAAACTTATTGTATATATAAAACTTATCTATATAACTAACTTTCGTTTATTAAAATGTAATATACTGTAATATTTTGTAGTACAATCATTACGCGTTAACTAAATTGGTATAGTGTTATGCTACGGACATATTTTTACAAGTTCAAATCTTGTACGCGTTTTTAAAGTTTTTATTTAAAGTTTATATATACTGTATTATATACTAAATAAATAAGTAGTATATAGATAAACAATACTTATATATTATCGTATATAAACAATCTTTAACGTAATCTTTTAATTATAAAAACATAATAATATGTTTTATTTAGATAAATAGTATAATTTTAGTATTAATCTTTAATAGTATTTATTACTACTACTAAATATATTTCATCTAACGAGTTTGATATTATTTATTAGTTTTATACTAATGGTAAATTAATAATTTTTATTTTACAAAAGAAAAATATAATTATTCTTTTATTAATGATCGTTCCTTTTATTTATTTTGTAAAGTTTTGGGTGATATTAAAAAAAATATATATTTAGTTATTTGTACTTATTATGTTATAGATTTAGGTTAAAAAGCTATACAAGGTATAAGTTATTTATTATATTAATATTTAGCATAGGTAAATGTTTACTCTTGATTAATGTTTACTATTGATTAATGCTTATTATTGTTTAATATTTACTATATAATAATATTTGCTATATATATATTAATATAATATTAACTAATCCAATATGATATATGAATATAAAGGATTAAAAATAAAAAAAAAAGCCCAAGAAGCTCAACCTGGTAGAGCGGAACTCTGAAGATGTTTAGGCTATAAGTTCAAATCTTATCTTGGGCAAAATATAATGTTATATATATTATAACAAGTAAAATTTAAAAATAAAATACAAAACATAAAAATATTGAAAAATGAAAATATAAAAACGATGAAAAAAGTTTTATATAGTTTTAAATTTAAAATTTTTATATGGTTAAAGTTTTATATGGTTTTATAAAGTTTTATATAATATCATATTAATGGGTATGCTGAAATTGGTAGACAGGTCCCGCTTAGGACGGGATGAAATTATCTCATGTAAGTTCAAGTCTTACTACCCATATTATCATGTATATTTAAGTATTACTAGTAATACTATAGTTAAATATAACTATAAATATGTTGTAGACTAATCGGTAAGTCATAAATTTTTGGTATTTATTTATAGGTGTTCGAATCACCTCAACATAAATATTTTATAAAAATAAAGGTGGATATAGTTCAATAGGTAGAACAACTGTATGTGGCACAGTAAGTTCCCTGTTCAATTCAGGGTATCCTCCCTATTTATTTAATGAATTAATATATATATATTTAAGCCAGGATAGTTCAATTGGTTAGAACGTTAATTTCATGCATTAAGAATGAGAATTCGATTTTCTCTCCTGGCTTAACGTATTATTACTATATATATTTTAGTAATTATTGAAACCTTTATATAATTATAATCTTTGTTAAATATACACAGAAGTAATTTTCAAGCTCATCCTTTTCATTTAGTTTCTCCTTCTCCTTGACCATTGTACACTAGTATTAGTTTATTAACTCTTACTACTTCAGGTGTTTTATCTTTTCATGGATTTAATAATTCAGAATATTTTCTTACATTAGCTTTCTTTACCTTGGTATTATCTATGTCATTCTGATTTCGTGATATTATATCTGAAGGTACATATATAGGTAATCATACTTTAGCAGTTCAAAGAGGACTTAATATGGGTGTGGCCCTATTTATAGTGTCAGAAGCTTTATTTTTTGTAGCAATTTTTTGAACTTTCTTTCATAGTGCTCTTTCTCCTACTGTTGAATTAGGAGCAATGTGACCACCTATGGGTATAGAGGCGATTAATCCCTTTGAATTACCTTTACTTAATACTGTTATTTTATTATCATCGGGTAATGTAAAACATCGCCCAAAATGGGAAAATGTACTAAAAATAAATAATCAAAGTTTAACATCCAATTTATCTATATTAACTACTGGTAGAATACCATCTACTAAACGTATAGGTCCTCATAATCATGAAGTCTTATGTTTATTGGTAGGGTCGTTATTAGGAGATGGACATATGGAAAAAGATCATTTAGGATCGCGATTTTGTTTTTATCAAAAAGGAGAGCACATAGAGTATGTATTATGATTACATGAATTCTTATTGAAACGTGGTTATTGTAAAGAAGATATACCTAAAATTCATAGTAAAATTATACATGATAAGTTAAATTATTACTGTAGATTTAGAACTTTTACTTTTAGTTCCTTTAATTGATTATACGATGGTTTTTATCCGACTTTACCATCTGGACAAATAAGTAGAAAAGTTATACCAACTTGAATAGAAGAATATTTATCTCCTCTAGCTTTAGCTATTTGAATTATGGATGATGGAGGGTGAATAGACAATAGAGGTTTAAAAATAGCTACTAATTGTTTTACTCTGAAGGATGTAAAATTCATAGCTTCAATATTAGAAAGAAAATACAATCTAAAAACAGCTATACATTCTGCAGGAGGTATAGATCAATATAATATTTATTTTCCAAAGAAAAATTTGCCTATACTAGTACCTTTGGTATTACCTTATATGCATCCTTATTTCTTATATAAACTAAACATGGTAAAACCAAACATATCTTAATTATCTTTTATTTTTAATACATTTTTTCATAGTCCTATTATTAAAAATGTGCAATTTTCATAAAAAAACATTAAATAAGAATAATAGAATATCCTAAAGTATAAGATATTGATAACTGAAAAGTTATTGGCAATACTGATGAAAACGGTCAAAGATTAATGTTATAAATCAAGACCGTCGGCTTTATGAAAGGTCGCTACAGACTGGTTCATCGGTGGGTGGCTGAAATGCTGCTTAATGTACAGTCGGAATCTCTTTCTTTAGTGAGCATAAAGAACACAAGATTTTATATTAAATTTACAAGTTATAGATAATTGTCTAGGGTAAATACAAAATTAATATAAGAAACAGGGGTAATAGAAAAAAATAAAGTTATTATTTTGAGATTTGGTAACAGTAACATATGCTCATCATTCTTTAATACAAGGTAATAGAAGAGGAGCGTTATACGGTTTAGTTTTCACTATTATTTTAGCTGTTATATTTACAGCTTTCCAAGGAATAGAGTACTCAGTTTCATCTTTTACAATAACAGATGGAGCATTTGGATCTTGTTTTTACTTTGGAACTGGTTTTCATGGTCTACATGTAATGATAGGTACAGCATTTTTAGCTGTAGGTTTATGGCGTTTATTAGCTTACCATTTAACAGATAATCATCATCTAGGGCTAGAAGCCGGTATACTTTACTGACATTTCGTGGATGTTGTTTGATTATTTTTATTTATATCTATTTATTATTGAGGGTCTTAATATAAAGTATTAAAAATGTAAATACATAAAGTATAAAAACATATTAATATAAAAACATAATAATATAAATATAAAATTATAAACACATATAATTATAAACACTAATTATAAACTTATTTAATTTTACAACAAAATAAATATAATTTATAGTGTATTGTATTAATAATATACATATTATTAATAAAGTATGTATTATAAACGGCTGTAGGTTAACTGGTAGACCTTTCGCCTTCCAAGCGAAGTGTATCGATTCGAGTTCGGTTAGCCGTATAAAATTAGTATATTATATAATAAAATTTATAATGATTAATAGAAATGCATAATAAACATTTTGCAAATTTATAAAAATATATTTATATATTTTTATTAATAAATTAATATAAAAATATTATAACATAATTTAATATTATAACATAATTAAATACTATACTATAACATGGATTATGTAAATAATACATATATATATGTTTGCGTAAAAAAAGGTTTTATTTTTAAAAACGTAACTTATTTATAGTTCTTTATGTATATAGATAATATATTTGCCTCGAAAAAATTCAAAAATGAATATAATGGTTATTCAGAATCTTTACAAAATGAATATAAAGAAGCACAAAATATAAGTACATCTGCAATATCTATGTGAATGGAAAGATGATTTTTATCTTCAAATGCTAAAGATATTGGAACATTGTATTTAATATTTGCGCTATTTTCAGGGTTAATAGGTACTGCCTTTTCTGTATTGATCAGATTAGAGTTATCAGGACCTGGTGTTCAATATATAGCCGATAATCAATTATATAATAGCATAATAACAGCTCATGCTATAATAATGATTTTCTTTATGGTCATGCCAGCATTAATAGGAGGTTTCGGTAATTTCTTACTTCCGTTAATAGTAGGGGGGCCTGATATGGCATTCCCTAGACTTAATAACATCAGTTTTTGATTACTGCCCCCTAGTCTTATATTATTCTTATTTGCTAGTGGTATAGAAAATGGAGCAGGTACAGGCTGGACACTTTACCCACCTTTATCAGGTATACAAAGTCATAGTGGACCTAGTGTAGATTTAGCTATATTTGGGTTACATTTATCTGGTGTTAGTAGTTTACTAGGAGCTATGAACTTCATAACGACAATATTAAATATGAGAAGTCCTGGTATAAGATTACATAAATTAGCTTTATTTGGTTGAGCAGTTGTTATTACAGCTGTTTTACTGTTACTATCATTACCTGTACTTGCCGGTGCAATTACTATGGTGCTAACAGATAGAAATTTTAACACATCATTCTTTGAAGCAGCAGGAGGAGGTGATCCTATATTATATCAACATCTTTTCTGATTCTTTGGTCATCCTGAGGTTTATATATTAATTATACCAGGTTTTGGTATAATTAGTACTACTATATCAGCTAGTTCAAATAAAAGTGTATTTGGATACCTTGGTATGGTGTATGCTATGTGTTCTATTGGTATTTTAGGGTTTGTAGTTTGAAGTCACCACATGTACACAGTTGGTTTAGATGTAGATACAAGAGCTTATTTCACAGCTGCTACATTAATAATTGCAGTACCAACAGGTATTAAAATATTCTCATGATTAGCTACTTGTTACGGAGGATCTATTCATTTAACACCTTCAATGTTATTTGCATTAGGTTTTGTATTTATGTTCACTATAGGAGGGTTATTAAACCACTTGGCTCTCCCTTTAAAGACTACCATATGCTGGGAACTTCTGACAATTATACTACTAGAGTTTTATATAATCTCAGTGACAATGTATAATTTTGAACAATCAGCAGGTAACCAACGGATTAATTCAATTATCCTAGTAGGCACCTCAGAGACTAAACGTAGTCCTCATAATTTTTTATGAGAAGATATAGTCCATGTAATAAAAAATTTATTAATCAATTTATATATTTATAACTATAGCTATTTATATAAACCTATTACTATCGCTCGAGCTTATTCTAGCTTTAGCAATAAACCCGAAAAAGAAGATAAATCACAAAATTTAAAATACATAAAAAAATATAATAGCTTAAAAAAGGATAGAATTAAAATTCTAAAAGAGCAAAAAGATTTATCAGGTGTTTACTGTTTAATTAACAATATAAATGGTCATACTTATATAGGAAGTTCTATTAATTTAGCTTCTAGAATGAGAAATTATCTTAATAATACTTTTTTAAAAAGTAAACAAAACGTTAATATGCCAATTGTAAAAGCTTTACTTAAATATGACCGGTCAAACTTTACTCTTTTAATATTAGAATATGTTAAACCTGAATATTTAACTATTAAAGAAACTTTTTATATAATGTATGTAATGCCTTACTATAATGTATTAAAACAAGGTTATTCATCTTTAGGTTATAAACATACAGAGGAAACTAAAAATTTACTATCTGAGTTAGCTAAAAATAGAATTCATTCTGAAGAAACTAAAGGTTTAATAACAAGAGCTTTAACAGGCGAAAATAATCCTTTTTACAATAAAAGCCATTCTATTGAAAGTAAGATAAGAATGATGGAAGCTAACTCAGCTTACCCTGTTTATGTGTATAATTCATTTAAAAAATTATTGGTTATTTACCCTTCGGTTTTAACTTTAGCTAAATTAATTAAATCAAATCATTCTACGTTAGTTGATGTTATTAAAGAACAAACAATCTTTAGAGGTGAATGATATTTAACTAATATACCTTATAATTTAAGTGATATACCTACAATACCTAATTTTTATTCAAAAGAATGTGAAGAATTAGTATTAAATATAAATAACCAAAGCCATATTAAAAAAGCAGTGTTTGTATACGATACAAATAGAAAATATTTATATAAATATGAAGGAGTAACAGAAGCTCAAAGAGCTCTAAGTATAAATCATAGTACTATCAAAAAATATGCTAAATTAGGTGAGGAATATAACGGGTATATATTTAGTTATGAAAGATTAATAGATTAATAGATTAAGGAGTTTTTTATTCGTAAGTGGAGTTGTTTTAGCTAATGCTTCATTAGATATAGCATTTCATGATACATATTATGTTGTAGCTCATTTCCATTATGTATTAAGTATGGGAGCTGTATTTGCATTATTTAGTGGATGATATTTCTGAATACCTAAAATATTAGGTTTAGATTATAACATATTATTATCTAAAGTTCATTTCTGAATTTTATTTATAGGAGTTAATGTTACATTCTTTCCACAACACTTCTTAGGACTACAAGGAATGCCTAGAAGAATAAGTGATTACCCTGATGCTTTTTCAGGTTGAAATTTAATCAGTAGTTTTGGTTCAATTATATCTGTTATTGCTACAATATTATTTTTACATATTGTATATTTACAATTAGTAGAGGGTAATGCTGTATCAAGGTATCCTTGAGCAATACCTCAATTCTTTACTGATACATATCAAGCACTTATAAATAGAGCTTATCCTGGTTTAGAGTGATGTTTACAAAGTCCTCCAAAACCTCATGCTTTTGTAAGTTTACCTTTACAAAGTTCAGCAGATTCTTGAGTTATTACTATTTCCTTTATAGTTAATTATATTTTTAATAGTTGCATAGATTTTTGTGATGCGCCAAGAGCTTGAGGTGTATATTTTCAAGATAGTGCCAGTCCACAAATGGAAGCTATAGTAGAGCTACACGATAATATTATGTATTATTTAGCAATAATTCTGTTTGGTGTAGGTTGAATAATACTATCCATTGTTAGAAATTTTGTTAGCAGTAAATCTCCAATAAGTAATAAATATTTAAATCACGGTACTTTAATAGAACTAATTTGAACAATAACTCCTGCATTAATATTAATATTAATTGCTTTTCCATCTTTTAAATTATTATATTTAATGGATGAAGTAACAGATCCATCTATAACATTATACGCAGAAGGTCACCAATGATATTGAAGCTATCAATATCCAGATTTTTTAAGTAGTGATGACTCATTCATAGAATTTGATTCATATTTAGTGCCTGAATCAGACTTAGAAAAAGGAACCTTAAGAATGTTAGAAGTAGATAATAGAGTAATTCTTCCTGAATTAACACATACCAGATTTATAGTTGGAGCTGCAGATGTAATACATTCATTTGCTGTTCCTGCATTAGGAATTAAGTGTGATGCTTTCCCTGGTAGATTAAATCAATTTTCTGTTCTTATAAATAGATTAGGTACATATTATGGTCAATGTTCAGAAATATGTGGTATACTACATAGCTCTATGCCTATAGTTGTACAGTCAGTATCATTGGAAAAATTTTTACATTGATTACTAGAACAATAAGGTATAATACCTAAAAAAAAGTACTAATAGATAAAATACATTCAAATAAGTATAACATTAAGTTTTTTTTATAATATAAAAAATATTATAAAATATAAAAAATTAAATATTCAAATTGAAAAAACTAAAAAAGCATTGAATGTAGGATGTATTGGAAAAACAATGTAATAGAAAAGCTCATTGACCCAATACTAACGGAGTTTTATTTCATATACTATAAAACCTTATGCTTTTGTAAGTTTACAAAAGGTAAGATTATGCTTTTACTATTTGCTTTATGCAAAGAAAAAGGTATATGCATTATGTTGTATAATATGTAATATGTAAATATACATAAACTATACAATATTAAATGTTTAATTTAAAGTAAAATTTATAATTTATAATTAATTATAAATATAAGTTCAAAGCTTATAACATTTAAATGATCATTAGTTCAATATTATTATTATTATTATCAAATGCCGTAACATTAAGACGAGATAAATCTATTCTATATTCAAGAATAAGTATGACAATTTTAATTTACTCTTGTTTAATAGGATACAATAATTTAGATTTTTCCTTTTTGGAAAATGGTATAGGGTTTTTTGGAGGTTTATTTCATGCCACATGTATTACTAATGTATTTCATATTTTTATATTATTATTAAGTAGTATTATATTAGTATTAACAGCTTTTTACCCTAGAAATTTAAAAACTCAAGAATACAGTTCATTATATAAATTAATATATTGTAAATTAATTTATTATGAAACAAGTATTTTAAATAAAATGGCTGAACAATACAAAATAATAGAGTATCCCCTAATATTATTATTTATAGTTACAGGGGCCTTATTTTTAATGTCAACAAACGATTTAGTTTCTATATTTTTATCAATAGAATTACAAAGTTATGGACTCTATCTATTGTCTACAATATACAGAAATTCTGAATCAGCCACTTCTGGTGGTCTTATGTATTTTTTATTAGGTGGTTTATCTTCTTGTTTTATATTATTAAGTACAAGTTTGTTATATGCTAATTCAGGTACTACTAATTTAGATAGCCTTTATATAATAATTAATATATCCGACATGGATGTTTCTATGGCTGATAAGTCAACTAACATACTGTATTGATACAAACCTTATTATATACATATAAGTTTATTGATAATGTCTGTAGGGTTTTTATTTAAAGTTTCAGCAGCACCTTTTCATTTTTGAAGTCCTGATGTGTATGATGCTATTCCAACCATAGTAACCACTTTTGTGGCCATAATCGCCAAAATATCTATATTTATCTTTTTATTAGAATTAGTACATTATACTAGTAAATCAATTTTTTACATAAATTTTACATGGACTACTAGTTTATTACTTAGTTCTCTAATATCTTTAATTATAGGTACAGTAGTAGGTTTAAGACAGTTTAGAATAAAGAGGTTATATGCTTATAGTACTATATCACATGTAGGGTTTATATTATTATCATTAAGTATACATAGTGTAGAATCTATACAAGCATTTATATTTTATATAATACAATACTCTATATCAAATCTAAATGCTTTCATACTATTAATTAGTATAGGTTATTCGTTATATTGTTATGTGTATGAAGACAAAAAAGAGATTGAGACTAAAAAATATACTAAAAATGAAGAAGTTGTCAATAAATACAGATACCAAGATGAAAATACTTCTCCTATACAGCTTATAGGTCAGTTGAAAGGTTATTACTATATAAATCCAATGATGGCTTTAAGTTTATGTATAACTTTATTTTCATTTGTAGGAGTTCCACCTTTAATAGGTTTTTTTGGAAAACAGATGATTCTGAGTGCAGCTCTTGATAATGGATACATATTTATGTCATTAGTCGCTATATTAACTAGTGTAATAAGTGCAGTATATTACCTAGCTGTTATAAAACAAATATTCTTTGAAAAACCTTCTTACAAATTAAATCCTGTTTTGAATGACTTAAGTTTAAACTGCGTTATTAGTAACGGAAAAACTATTTTAAAAAAAACAATGCTTAAAGTTAATAATATTGTAATATCTAGTTCTTTAAGTGTAATTATATCTATTTTAACCCTTATTATCCTTCTTTTTATCTTTATACCTCAGGAATGATTAAGTATGTCAAATATATTAGCACTAATACTATTTAATATATAAATATGACCAGTACTACGTTTTTTTTTATATTTATACCTTTATTAGCTATTATATTATTAGTAGTTAATTTAATATTAGCTCCACATAATCCTTACCAGGAAAAAGATAGTGTGTTTGAATGTGGTTTTCATTCTTTTTTAGGTCAAAACAGAACTCAGTTTAGTATATCTTTTTTCATATTTGCACTATTATTCCTATTATTTGATTTAGAAATACTTCTAGTATATCCTTATATTGTAAGTGGATATACAAATGATATATATGGTTTAATTATTATGCTAATATTTTTTGTATTATTGACTTTAGGATTTGCTTTTGAATTAGGTAAAAATGCGTTAAAAATTGATAGTAGACAAAAATTAAGTTTATAAGTAAACCCCGTGTTATATTATTTAAATGATCATATTTTCAATATTATTATTATTATTATCAAATGCCGTAATATTAAGACGAGATAAATCTATTCTATATTCAAGAATAAGTATGACAATTTTAATTTACTCTTGTTTAATAGCATGTTTCAGTCTAGATTGATACTTTTTGGTAAATTGTATAGATTTATTTAAAGGTTTTTCCATTTTTACAATTGTAGAATTACAAATAATTGGTTTATACTTATTATATAGTATATATAGAGGTAGAAATCCTCAATATTTTTACATTTTTTTATTAATGGGTTTTTTCAGCTGCTTTTCCGTGTTTGGATGTATAGGGATTACAACACTATTTTTATTAAAATCTTGTTGTTTAACATTATATATTATATTATATAATCTTATACATGTAAAATCGAAAAATAAAAAATCTAATACTTGTCTTCAAAATATATATTTAAAATTAAAAGATATAATACAAAAAATTATTAAATTTTTTAAATTTATTGGATTAATGTTTCTTGGATTAATATATCTTGTGTCTATTTTTATAAAAAACAGTTTTTTTTATATCTTAGGCGATTTTTACTGTCTTCCATTAATAGTATTTTTAGCATTTACTTTGTGGTTACCTATATCATATATAAATAGTATTTTTTTCATGTATAAAAAAAAAAGAAACTATTAATTTTTCTTTATTTAATGAATATATTATTAATAATATTACAATAGATAAAGCTATTTTTTTAATTTTTATGGCTACGTTTTTTGGCTATATTAAAATAGTCTTTTTATTAGATTTATTTCGTCCTATTTTATGCGATGATAGCGATGACGAAAGTTATAGTAACCTTTCCGAAGATTATTCAAAAAGAGGTATTGTAAAGTATAAACCTAAGAGACGTTTAAGCACATCAGATACTCAGTTATCAGAAGATGTTAGTAATAAACACATAAAAATTAATCCTAATCTTTTGTTAACAAATCGAGAATTAGACTGTTTATATATTACCAATCCTGATTTAGCCAATAAATATTATACATATAATGACGATTCCTATATTCATGTTAGGGATGCCAGAAGTATTATAACTAAGAATTTTAAGCATATGTGGGTAGAATTACCTAAGTTTTCTGGTTACACAATAAATAACTATATGGATAAGAGTCCAAGTGCTATATTAGCACTTAATCAATTAGATAGTGATTGTTATGAAGACATAACATATGGTTATGTTTCACCTCTACTAAATGTTGTTTTCAAAAATGAGTATGGGTTTGGAGTTGTACCACAGACAGGTGGGGGAAAAAACCCCTGTGATTTTATAGTTAATATTGCTGCTGAGATACGTTATCATCATACATTCATAGAATGTAAACGTCTTAGTGGAGATAGTGTGGAATCAGCTATACGTCAATTAGTTGGTTATTTAAAAGAAAGCAATGCACCTAATAATGTTTTTGGTATTGTTATAAAAGATTCTTTTATCACGTTTTTTGAATATCATGAGGGCTGACATAGTAAAAATGATTTTAACAATAAATGTGAACATTACGTAGGATTATTAGGTTTATATGCTAGCGAAGCAGGTATAGAAGTGATGGAACAAAAAGACATATTCTTTCCACAATTCCAAGCATACGATTATAGAAATCCTTTGCACATACCTAGTATAAATATGTTATTCATGTATTTGTCGCAGCATGAATTTGCACCTTGAAGAGGAAAAAATTTAGAGATAGATATGTCTCTTAAACCACAAGATTTTGAGGCACCTTTTTATAATTTAGAACATTTGGAAAACGATAGATCTATATTGGGTTATAATTACTCAAGCAAAACAGAACTACGCTTACACAACGGTTTAATTAAAAAAGTACCTATGGAATTTCCAGTTAAAATCGTAGAACTAACAACAGAAAATGGAGATAAAATAGATTTATCTAATTTAGATCCAATTAATCAAAGAAAAATATGAGATATTTTAGCTAAAGAAGGTATTAGAGATAATATAAAAAATGCATATTCTGAACTAAAAAATCCCATAAGTAATTTACCTAGGACAGAACAAGCGGAAAGCTCTATGGCAAATAAATATGGTACAAGTAATATTTCTTCTCAAATAAATACCCCTAAAAAGGATTTACGTGTATTAGAGGAAGTAAAAAAATTGCCAAGTAGATTTAATACAAGTAATAGTTCAAATGAATATTCTTAAAAAGGATTTATCTATATTATAAGTAAAATAATATATGGTAGATAAACCAGGTAGAAATATAAATATCAGATATATTACTTATTATACTTGATTTTAAAGTAAAATTTTTATAAGTAGAGTTTTTATTTCTAATATAACTAATAAGTAATATATTGTATTGATAGGAACCTTATTATATAAATATAAGTTTATTGATAATGTCCGTAGGATTTTTAAAGTTTCAGCAGCACCTTTTCATTTTTGAAGTCCTAATGTGTATGATGCTATTCCAACCATAGTAACCACTTTTGTAGCCATAATTGTAAATATAGATATATTTATTTTAGTAAACTAATAATGTATTTATTTAGTAATTTTAATATGATTTTAATCATATTAAAATGTACATAGTTATACTGCTTATTTTATTATATTAAATTATATAATATAATAAAATATAATATAGTATTTAATATTTATATAAATATTACATACATGAATAATAAAACTTTATAATGCTTATTTTACTAAATACTCTATTTTATTAAGCAAAAAAAAATATGTTTTTATTTTATTTTTTATTAAATGAGAATATTAAAAAGTCATCCCATTTTAAAAATGGTTAATTCTTACATGATAGATTCACCACAACCATCAAATATAAGTTATTTGTGGAATTTTGGATCATTATTAGCCTTTTGTTTGGGTATACAAATAGTTACTGGTGTAACACTAGCAATGCATTACAATCCTAGCGTTTTAGAAGCATTCAATTCAGTTGAACATATTATGAGAGATGTTAATAATGGGTGATTAGTACGTTATTTACATTCAAACACAGCTTCAGCTTTTTTCTTTTTAGTTTACTTACACATAGGAAGAGGTTTATACTATGGATCTTATAGAGCTCCTAGAACTTTAGTATGAACTATTGGTACTATTATATTTATATTAATGATGGCTACAGCTTTCCTGGGTTATGTTCTTCCATATGGTCAAATGAGTTTATGAGGTGCCACAGTTATTACTAACCTTATGAGTGCAATTCCTTGGGTTGGACAAGATATAGTTGAATTTATTTGAGGTGGTTTCTCTGTTAATAATGCAACTTTAAATAGATTTTTCTCATTACATTTTGTATTACCTTTTATATTAGCCGCTTTGGCTTTAATGCATTTAATTGTATTACATGACAGTGCAGGGTCTGGTAATCCTTTAGGTGTTTCAGGTAATTATGACAGAATACCTTTTGCACCTTATTATATATTTAAAGATTTAATAACTATATTTTTATTTATAGTAGCATTATCAATCTTTGTATTCTTTATGCCTAATGTTTTAGGTGATAGTGAAAATTATGTTATGGCAAATCCCATGCAAACTCCTGCTGCTATAGTACCTGAGTGATATCTTTTACCATTTTATGCTATATTAAGATCTATACCTAATAAATTATTGGGTGTTATTGCAATGTTCAGTGCAATATTAATATTATTAGTTATGCCATTTACTGATTTAAGTAGATCAAGAGGTATACAATTCAGACCATTAAGTAAAATAGCTTTTTATATTTTTATAGCCAATTTCTTAATTTTAATGCAACTAGGTGCTAAACATGTTGAATCTCCATTCATAGAATTTGGACAAATATCAACCATAATTTATTTTGCATATTTTTTAGTTATAGTACCTGTAACTAGTTTATTAGAAAATAGTTTAATAGAATTATCTATAAATAAAAAATAAATAAAAAACATAAAAAAATATAAAAATAAATATTTTTTATAGATAAATAGGTTCAAATCCTATACTATTTAAATGATCATTAGTTCAATATTATTATTATTATTATCAAATGCCGTAATATTAAGACGAGATAAATCTATTCTATATTCAAGAATAAGTATGACAATTTTAATTTACTCTTGTTTAATAGTTATAAAACAAATATTCTTTGAAAAACCTTCTTACAAATTAAATCCTGTTTTAAATGACTTAAGTTTAAACTGCGTTATTAGTAACGGAAAAACTATTTTAAAAAAAACAATGCTTAAGGTTAATAATATTGTAATATCTAGTTCTTTAAGTGTAATTATATCTATTTTAACCCTTATTATCCTTCTTTTCATCTTTATTATCCTTCTTTTCATCTTTATGATCCTTCTTTTTATCTTTATACCTCAGGAATGATTAAGTATGTCAAATATATTAGCACTAAAATTATTATTATGTCAGCATTAAAAAAACAAATAATTTGATCAATGAGATATGATCACACATACTTTGTAAGAACACCCGAGGAAATTAGATATTACAGCATTAGAGATACAATTCAAGAAAAACTCGCACTTGCGATACAATACAGAGATACATATAATACCCTTCAATTTGAATATGGTAGATTAAATGTAATGCATGCTAGAGTGCAAGATCAATATCAGCATGCTCGTGCTGCTGAAATAGAAGTAAAAATGGATTGTTTAATAAATCTTATTAGACTTGAATGGTATCAATATCAGGATGCTATGGTTGAGTACTCAACAGCAATTTGTGCTGCATTAGGTTAATTAGGTATTTACCCCTTTTTTCAATTTTAAATAAATATATAAAAATTATATTTATAAATAAATAAAATTTATAAATATACTTTTAATATTAAATATATTTAAATTTGTGATACAAATTGTAAAATGTTATTTTTAATATGTTAGTTAATATATTTTAAAAATATCATAGGGAAGTCCGGAGCTATCTAGATATATCTTTTTAATTTTGGTTAAAAATATAGGTATAAACCTTGGTGATTAACAGAAACTAAAATTAATAAAAATTAATTTATTAGTATTTTATTACTTTGAACTGAAAAGCCTATATTTAGCTTTTGTTTAGATTAATATTACATAAACAGGACTCGGCTTAATTGTATTCAGTTATATAATATCATTTTTTTAGCTTTCTATCATTTATATATTTTTTGTAATTTATATCTTTTCTTAATAATATTTAACTTATTTATATTTGATATTCAAATTGTATAACTTTTTTTTTGTATCGAATCTATAGTTAAATTTAACCTAATCATCTAAAGTATGTCATATATATGTATATATATTTTTGTAGCTATATATATTTTTGTAGCTATATATTTTTGTAGCTATATATATTTTTGTAGCTATATATGTTTTTGTAACTATATATTTTTGTAACTTTAGACTTAGCTTATAATAAATATAATGTTATATTTACCCACAATAATATCTATAATTGAAGTATTAATTGTTGTTGTTCCTGCTTTATTAGTTGTAGCTTTTGTAACAATAGCTGAAAGAAAAACCATGGCTAGTATGCAAAGAAGATTGGGGCCTAATTCAGTAGGTTGATATGGTCTTCTTCAAGCATTTGCAGATGCTCTTAAACTTTTATTAAAGGAGTATGTATCTCCAACACAAGCTAACTTAATTTTATTTTTCCTTGGTCCAATAATAACTTTAATTTTTTCATTGTTAGGTTATGCCATTATACCTTATGGTCCTGGTTTAACAATAATGGATTATAATCTTGGTATACTATATATTTTAGCTGTATCTTCATTGTCTACATATGGTATACTTTTAGCAGGTTGATCTGCCAATTCTAAGTATGCTTTTTTAGGATCATTAAGAAGTACAGCTCAATTAATTAGTTATGAGTTAATTTTAAGTTCTGCTATATTATTAGTTGTTTTATTAGCTGGTAGTCTAGATATAACTGTAATTATAGAAGCTCAAAGAGCTATTTGATATATAGTACCTTTATTTCCTATATTTGTTATATTCTTTATAGGATCCATTGCAGAAACTAACAGAGCTCCTTTTGATTTAGCAGAAGCTGAATCAGAATTAGTTAGTGGATTTATGACAGAACATTCTGCAGTTATATTTGTGTTTTTCTTTTTGGCTGAATATGCTAGTATAGTACTTATATGTATATTAAATAGTATATTATTTTTAGGTGGTTATTTATTTGATTTCAATTTCTTGCTTTCTCCTTTTATGTATCTTTTACAATTTATTGATTTTGATGCTTGATTACGTATAACAAATAATCAATTTAATTATGAATATAACTATGAAGTTTCTTATAATCCACTAGTAGAAGGTATATTATGCAGTGTAGTTATAGGGTTTAAAGCTTGTATAATGATATTTATATTTATATGAGCTAGAGCTTCTTTCCCAAGAATACGTTTTGATCAATTAATGTCCTTTTGTTGAACCGTTTTACTGCCAGTAGTTATTGCTTTTATTATATTAATTCCTTGTATTTTATATAGTTTTGAAATTATACCTAGTAATATACCTTTATTATAAAAAGGCATATGGTATAAAAAATATAATAAAAAAAAATAAAGCAAATATATAATGTATTTAAAAAGTATCTACTCATTTAAAATAAAAAATATTATTAAAGTTAAATTATATTTCCAATTTCTTATAATTATTAAACATATTATATATATATATACATAATGAATTTATCACTAATACTATTTATAATAGGAATATTGGGTTTTGTATTAAATAGAAAAAATATTATATTAATGCTTATTTCAATTGAAATAATGCTATTAGCTATTACGTTTTTAATTTTAGTAAGTTCACTTAGCTTTGATGATATATTAGGCCAAACATATGCTATATATATAATAGCGATAGCTGGAGCTGAATCAGCTATAGGTTTAGGTATATTAGTTGCTTTTTACAGATTAAGAGGAAGTATTGCAATAGAATTTAAGTAATGTATCTAGTTATAATTATCTTACCACTATTAGGATCAATAGCTGCTGGTTTTTTTGGTAGAAAAATTGGAGTTAATGGAGCTCAATTTATAACATGTAGTGCAGTTATAATTACGACAGTGTTAGCTGTAATAGCTTTTTTTGAGGTTGGATTAAACAATATACCTGTGTCAATACAAGTATTTAGATGAATCGATTCGGAATCACTTAATGTGTCATGAGGGTTTCATTTTGATTCATTAACGGTTTCTATGTTAATACCCGTACTAATTGTTTCATCTTTAGTGCATATATATTCAATAGGATATATGAGTCATGATCCACATAATCAAAGATTTTTTAGTTATTTGAGCTTATTTACATTTATGATGATAATTCTTGTAACAGCTAATAATTTTTTACTAATGTTTGTAGGTTGAGAAGGTGTGGGTATATGTTCATATCTTTTAGTTTGTTTTTGGTTTACTAGAATAGCAGCTAATCAAAGTTCTTTATCAGCTTTTTTAACTAATAGAGTAGGTGATTGTTTTTTAACTATTGGTATGTTTGCAATTTTATGATCTTTTGGTAATATTGATTATTCCACAGTATTCTCATTAGCTCCTTATATTAATGAAAAGGTTGTTACTATTATAGGTATATGCTTATTAATAGGAGCTATGGCTAAAAGTTCTCAAGTTGGATTACATGTATGGTTGCCAATGGCTATGGAAGGTCCAACACCTGTATCGGCATTAATACATGCAGCTACTATGGTTACTGCAGGTGTATACTTATTAATGCGTACATCACCTTTAATAGAATATAGCTCAACTGTGTTAATGCTATGCTTGTGCTTAGGTGCTGTTACAACTGTGTTTAGTTCACTTATTGGTCTATTCCAACAAGATATTAAAAAGGTTATAGCTTATTCAACTATGAGTCAATTAGGTATGATGGTTATAGCCGTAGGTTTATCTTGTTATAATATAGCTTTATTTCATTTAATAAATCATGCTTTTTACAAAGGTCTTCTTTTTTTAGGAGCCGGAGCAGTAATTCATGCTGTAGCTGATAATCAAGACTTTAGAAAATATGGAGGATTAAGACCTTTTTTACCACTAACTTATTCAGTTATGCTAATTGCTTCTCTTAGTTTAGTGGCATTTCCTTTTATGACAGGATTTTATTCTAAAGATTTTATACTTGAATCTGCATATGGTCAATACTATTACTCTAGTACTGTTGTATACATGATAGCTACAATAGGAGCTATGTTTACTACATTATATTCTGTTAAAGTGCTATATTTAACATTTTTAACTAACCCTAATGGACCTTTAGTTAGTTATAAGCAGGCACATGAAGGTAATATTTTTATGAGTTTTCCTTTAATAATATTAGCAGTTTTTTCTATATTCTTTGGTTATATAACAAAAGATATATTTATAGGATTAGGTTCAGGGTTTTTTTCTGATAATGCTTTATTTATTCATCCTTCACATGAAATTATGTTAGATACTGAATTTGGTGTACCAACTTTATTCAAATTGTTACCTTTATTTTTTACAATTTCATTAAGTGTAATTTCTATTATATTATCTGAAAACGTACCTGGTGTATTAAGTAAATTTAAACTTACTAGAGTTGGTTATAATGTATTTAGCTTTTTTAATCAACGTTTTTTAATAGAACTTTTCTATAATAATTATATTACTAATTTTATTTTGAAATTAGGTGGTCAAACAACTAAGGTTATTGATAAAGGATCTGTGGAGTTATTAGGACCTTTTGGTTTAGAAAAAAGTTTACTAAGTTTAAGTAAATCTATTTCTAATTTGGATACTGGTGTTATTACTTCATATGCTTTGTATATTTTAATTGCTTTAATTTTTTATATATTAATACCATATTTATCTATAACAGATAATAGTGTTTTAATATTAATACTTTTTTCATTTTTATGTATTATAAGATTTAAATAGTTTTATATAGTTAATGTAAATACACAAAATTAAATTTAAAGTTAAACTTATAACTTAAACTTAACTTATAAAAACAATATAATTGATTTTAAATATTTATAATCTTTAAATTATTATAAATATATTTTAAAATCTATTGATACAATTAAAGTAAAAATATAAAATTAAAAATAAAAATATAAAATTATATAAAAGTAATAATATAAATGTTACGGGTTAAAATTAATTATATTATAATAATTAATAGTAAGATATTTAAAAGTATAAATATTTTTTATTAAAAATTATTAATAATAAATAGATACTAGTAAAATTATTAAATAAAAATGATATAAAATAAAAAACTATATTTTTAACTAATGGTTTAAACTAAAATAATGAATATTTTATAATATTATATTAAAAAAAATGATACAAGCAGCAAAAATAATAGGAACTGGATTAGCTACTACAGGATTAATAGGAGCAGGTGTAGGGATTGGTGTAGTTTTTGGTGCACTTATTTTAGGTGTAGCCAGAAATCCTAGTCTGAGAGGACAATTATTTGCATATGCAATTCTAGGTTTTGCTTTTGCTGAAGCCACTGGATTAAGATAAATTTTTAAATAATAGTTCAGTATAAATAGGGTGAATTGCAAGAACAGTTTTCTGTATTTAAATACAATAAATTAATTTGCAGCGAAGATTAATTTAACATTATAGTTGTAGCTTTTTTTTTAATGATAAATTAGTATATAATTATATTAGATTAATAACGTTCAACGACTAGTGAATTAGTAATGTTATCTATATTTCTACCACGAGTACCCTACAATTAAATTAATATTTATATATATATTAACTTAATTGAAGACATAGTCTGATCAATAGCGTAAGTTATTGAAATAAGGATAAATAACCTTATGATAACAAGTTGTATTCGCTTTAATGATGGCTTTCTTACTATTATATGTTGCTTAATAATAGTATATATAAATATATCATTCAAAAAATGAAATATTTAAATTATAAAAAAAAAAGATAATTATATTATGCTACTTAAATATGCTATAAAAGTATATAAATATGCTATAAAAGTATATAAAGATCCTGAACGAAGTTTAATTCGTTCAGAAAATAATGGAAAAATTGGTGTATACGCATGGGTGAATACTCTTAATAATAAATTCTATATTGGCAGTAACCCTATATATTTAAGATTAAGTGACTATTATCAAAATTGATATCTATTATCACGAGATAATTTATCAATAGTTAGAGCCTTATCTAACTACGGTATGGTTAGGTTTTATTTAGTTATTTTAGATTATACAGATTCAAAAAGTATACTTTCTTGTGAACAGAAATGAATTGATCTTTTGAAGCCTGAATATAATACTAATCCTATTGTAGGTAGTACTAAGGGATATAAGCATAGTATAGAAAGCAAAGAAAAAAAAATACGTATCCTTAGGTAGAAAACATACAGAGGCTGTTAAACAAATCATGAGTAATAGCCGTAAATGGGTTAATAACCCATTTTTTGGTAAATCCATAAAAAAAAATCCTTGGCTCTTATTAAAGCTGCTGCACTTAATAGAAAAAGTGTACCTATTAGTAGCATAGAAGTCGAAGTTACTGATCTATATATTAATATAGTCAAATAAGGGATATGTTGCAGATGGATCTGCGTTTTGATTGCAAATCTTGAATATGAGGTTCAATTCCTCCGTATCCTTCAAAATATAAATACATAAATTAATTTATATTTTAAATTTCTAATTATTATATTTATCCTTTTTTTTTCCTTTTTTAATTTTTAAATTATATATATATATATATGCTTTTATATGAATAATTACTTATCATTTATTATAAGTCCTTTGGATCAGTTTGAAATAAGAAGTCTAATTAGTTTAGATGCCCCACTTTTAGGTAATATCCATATTTCTCTAACTAATATAGGATTATATTTAACAATAGGTGCTTTTTTAGCTTTTTCTTTTAGTATAATAGCTACTAATTATTCTAGAGTAGTTTCAAATAATTGATCTATAGGTCAAGAATCTTTATATGCAACTGTACACAGTATAGTAGTTAATCAGATAAACAGTAAAAACGGACAAATTTATTTTCCTTTTATATATGCATTATTTATATTTATTTTAATAAATAATTTAATAGGAATGGTGCCATACAGTTTTGCTTCAACATCACATTTTATACTAACGTTTGCCCTTAGTTTTACTGTTGTATTGGGTGCAACAATATTAGGGTTTCAAAAACATGGTTTAAAATTTTTTGCTTTATTTGTGCCTAGCGGATGCCCTCTTGGACTTCTGCCTTTATTAGTATTAATTGAGTTTATATCATATTTAGCAAGAAATATCTCATTAGGACTTAGATTAGCTGCTAACGTAGTGGCCGGACATCTACTGTTAACAATATTAAGTGGATTTACTTATAATATCATGACATCTGGGTTTATATTCTTCTTTATAGGTTTACTACCATTAGCATTTATAATAGCGTTTTCAGGATTAGAATTTGCAATAGCCTTTATCCAAGCACAGGTATTTGTCGTATTAACATGTTCTTACATTAAGGATGGATTAGATTTACATTAAAAAAATATTTTTTTTTATAAATATAGCAATAAAAAAATTAATTAAAAAAAATTAAAATATAGCAGTAGAGTCTTAAAAGACGGGTTGGAAGGTGGGTAAAAAAAAATAATCTATTAAAAAAATACAAAATATAACATATAAAATAAGTCATTTCAATGGAGTTCCATTTGTACAAATTCTTTCCAAATTGAGTTTAGTTAGGTATTTTTCTTCTAATGTTTATGAACCCTATCTTTATTATTCCAATGCTGATCACAGTAAATTAGATATTTTAAAAGATAATAAGGGTAAATCTGGTATTTACATGTGAACTAATTTAATGAATAATAAAAGCTATATAGGGAGTTCTGTGGATTTAAATGGTAGGTTTCTTGAATATTTTAATATAAACAGACTATTACGGTATTCGAGCATGGCTATTAATAAGGCTTTACTAAAATATGGGTATTCTCAATTTAGTCTAAGTATCCTTGAATACTGTGAAGTTGATGGGCTCATGATAAAAGAAAAATACTATTTAAATTTACTATCTCCGAAGTATAATATATTGAAGGAACCAGGCAGCCCTTCTAGAGGTAGTGGTTGAAAACATTCGAAGGAAACTAAGGCTAAGATGAAAATAATTCCTAAATCAAAGGAAACAATTGCTTTGCTAAGTTTTCTATGGGTCAGCAAACAAAACAACAAGTAGAAGTTATAGATTTAAAATTAAATACAAAAACTGTATATCATGCTGTCAGAGCTGCAGCTAAAGTGCTGGGTATAGATAAAAGATATATAGAGAATTATATAAACCTAAATCAAATAGAACCTGTATTAGGAAGATACACATAATAAAAAAAAAATAGGGAAACCTAAAGAAGTAAAAACAGTAAAACAAATAACTTCTCAGACCGTAGAAGTAACTGATTTACTCTTAAGTAAAGTTAATATATATCCTTCTATGGGTTCAGCCGAAAGAGTTTTAGGAATTCGTCAAGCTAGTGTTTCTTTATATCTAAAAGAAAACCCTAGAAATCACTTTAAGAATAGGTATGTTTTTAAACTAATTATTGGTTAATGTTTCATTTGTTTTAACATATTATATTTTGTGCCTTTTAATTTATCGTACTTTTCTATTTTCTGTTGAGCTAGTAAGAATATACTAAAAAAATAGTATATTTTTTTTTTATAGGTGGTTATTTAATTTTATATTGCCATATAGATATATATAGCGTTACATTGTACCCTAAAATATAAAATTATTAATTTTAGTGGTTTAGTGGGAATTTATTATTTATTTATTACCATGTTATTATTACTTTTACTAATTATACCTTTGATTGGTATATTTATTATATCAACAAGTACGTATAATGAACTTTCGACTGTACATGTAAAACGTATAAAATATATAGCCTTAGCTACATCTGTTTTTAATTTATTTATTTCATTAATTATATTTATATTATTTGATTTTAGCAACAATCAATTTCAATTTGTTCAAGAGTATCATCAAATAAGTTCTTTTGATTTCTACTTAGGTATAGATGGTTTATCTATATATTTTGTTATATTAACTACTATTATAATACCTATTTCATTATTATCAAATTGAACATCTATATCAGAAAATATTAGAGCATATATAATAATAATTTTATTACTAGAAACATTATTATTAGGAGTATTTTTGGTATTAGATGTACTACTTTTCTATATATTTTTCGAAAGTATATTACCGCCTTTGTTTATATTAATAGGTTTATTTGGATCAAGTAATAGAGTAAGGGCTAGTTTTTACTTGTTTTTATATACACTATTAGGTTCTTTATTCTTATTATTATCTATACTTAGCATGTCTTCTATTATGGGTACTACTGATTTTGATGCTTTATATAAAACAAATTTTAATTATTTAACACAACTTTTCTTATTTTATGGTATTTTTATAGCTTTTGCTGTTAAAACACCTACTATTTTTTTAAACACTTGACTTTTAAAAGCTCATGTTGAATCACCATTAGGTGGGAGTATAATTTTGGCAGGTATTGTTCTTAAACTAAGTTTATACGGTATACTTAGATTGATATTACCTATATTACCTAAAGCTTCTATAGATTATACTTATATAGTATATTTAATAGGTGTTATTACTATTATATATGCTAGTTTTAGTACATTAAGAACTATAGATGTTAAAGAACTTATAGCTTATAGTTCTGTATCTCATGCTGCTGTGTATCTTTTAGGTGTATTTAGTAATACAATACAAGGTATTGAAGGTGGTATTACTTTAGGATTAGCTCATGGATTTGTTTCATCAGGTCTATTTATTTGTGCTGGGGGTGTTTTATATGATAGATCTTCTACTAGATTAATTACTTTCTATAGAGGTATGGCTCAAATAATGCCTTTATTTGCTATATTATTCTTTATACTATCATTAGGTAATTGTGGAGTTCCTCTAACTTTAAACTTTATAGGTGAATTTATGTCATTATACGGGGTATTTGAAAGACTGCCTTTATTAGGTGTATTCGCTAGCTCTTCTATAGTATTTTCTGCTGCATATACAATATATATGTTTAATAGAATAGCATTTGCAGGATCATACTCTAAATTTTTCAAAGTAAATATACCAGATTTAAATAAACGTGAGTTCCATATATTATTGACATTGGTTGTTTTTACAGTAGTATTAGGTATATACCCTGCACCTGTGTTAGATGGTTTACATTATTCTGTGTCATCTTTGATATATTATGCTCCAACATTGTAAAAAATTAATATATATAAACTAATAAAAAGTAAAAAAAAATTTTTTTATTACTTAACTACATAAATACATGAATACATAAGTATAAAAGGTACTCATATTAATATAAGGTATTCATATTAATATACTCATATTAATTTAAGGTGTTTATATTAATTTAAGGTATTTATTAATTTAAGGTAATAATATAAAGTATTTTTATAAAAATATTCTTATAAAGGTATTTTTTAGTATAAAAAAAGTTTAAACATATAAAATAAACTAAGTATAAAGGTATTAATATAAATTACAATTTAATATAATATAGTATAATAATTAATAGTAATGTATTACAAGTGTAATATATATTATATACAATATATGCACATTAATACTAATGTTAATAAGAAAGATTAACTTTAATCTTTCTAGTTAAAATAGAATATTAACAAGAATTTTATTCAAAAATAAACGTATTTTCTTACTAGTTCAAGGGAAGAACAAGATACTTCTAATATCTAAATTCAAGTTCGAATCTTGAGTAAGATATTTCAACATACATATTATATTGTTGAAATAAATAACAAAATATAAATTAGATGAGTTTGATGATGGCTCTGAATGAACGCTGTCCAAATGCTTGACACATGCTAATCGAACGTCAATATTATAAAAAATTATTTTTTATAATGTTGAAGTGGTGTACAGGTGAGCAAAGGGTGTTTTTGGCTACCTAAGAGCAAGGGATATGTAAATCCCTTATAATAATAAAAAAAGAAATGTTAATTATAAAATAGTTAAAAATTTCACTCTTAGATGATTATAAACACCTCGGGTAAGTAGTAATTAAGGTAATGGCTTAATTAGCTTGTATCCGTAGTCGAGACTGAAAGGTCGATCGATCACATTGGGTCTGAAAAAACCCCAATACGTCTAGTACAGCAGTGAGGAATATTGGTCAATGGCCTAACGGCTGAACCAGCAACTTGGAAGAATGAGAGTTAACCATTAAAGCTAGGAAACTAGATTTAATACTATATAAATTATGTATATCATATTTGATATTTTTAGGGTTAACTTGATTGACTATGTCTTATAAAGTTCTAGATAAAAGCTGATAATGACAACTTTGTATCTATAGTCTCGACCAAATCTTGTGCCAGCAGTCGCGGTAAGACAAGGGAGACTAGTGTTATTCATCTTTATTAGGTATAAAGGGTACCTAGACAGTATATCACGCCCAAATAAGGGTACGGATAAGACTTGAGTTTTAGTGTAAGAGGGAGATATCAGAACTATTGGTGTAGAGATGAAATGTTTTGATACCTTTAGGACGGGTAATGGCGAAGGCAAACCTTTATGTGAAAACTGACGTTGAGGGACGAAGGCTTGGGTAGTGAAGAGGATTAGATACCCCCGTAGTCCAAGCAGACAATGATGAGTGTCATAGGTTAAAATATTTTTAGACTATAAATGAAAATGTAAGCACTCCACCTCAAGAGTAATGCGGCAACGCAGGAACTGAAATCATTAGACCGTTTCTGAAACCAGTAGTGAAGTATGTTATTTAATTCGATGATCCTCGAATAACCTTACCACAATTTGTATGATCTAAATTCTATATGTTTGGATAAGTTAATTAAGCTATTAGCTTAATTAACGTATTTAGATCACATGTGTTGCATGGCTGTCTTCAGTTAATGTCGTGAGATTTGGTTAGATCCATTAAATTAACGTAAACCCTTGTTTTATTTTAAAATAAAACAGTTCACCGCTATATTGGATGTGATAAGAGGGACTAAGACAAGTCATCATGGCCTTAATGTTGTGGGCTATAGACGTGCCACATATGCCTTTACAAAGGGATGCAATAATGTAAATTGGAGCTAATCCTTAAAGTAGGATATATTATGAATTGTAGTCTGAAACTCGACTACATGAAAAAGGAATTACTAGTAATCGTGAGTAATCACATCACGGTGAATTTAATCTCAGATAGGTACTAACCACTCGTCAGGCGCTGAAAGGAGTGTATGCAATAAGTTTGGTGATTGTTAATTTTTATCTTAGATAATTTAGGTTTAGATATTTTAACAAGTAATCTTCGTATGCGTAGCTTTGATTGGTGTTAAGTCGAAATACGGTTCAGGTAGGGGAACTTGCCTGGGAATAATTAATATTAACAATACACCCCAACAAAAAAAAGTCTGTATATGGAATAATAATGTATAATAGTATATTAAATCTGGTTCGAATCCGGATATAGGCCTATGAAAAATTAAAAAATAATAAATATAACTATAAAAACTATTAAATATTAAACATATTTTTTACTGTTCTTCCTAAATCCCTTTTTGTGGTTAAATTATTATTTAAAGCCTGTATCTCTATGGTAGAGTAGAATACTGTTAATATTCCGATAAATGTTCGACTCATTTTAAGGGCTATATAATATATATGATATTCTATATATTATATACATAATGCGTTAATTTATAATACTGTACTATAAATATATTTTTATAAATTATTGTACGCGTTTTTGTATTTTCTTTTTAATTATTTCAAATATATTATTACTATAAACGTATATAAGTCATTGCATTCATATGTGTAAATAATAATTATTATGAGAAGGTAAAGTAATATTCTTAATATGAAAAAACAAAAAACTTTGGTTCAACATTTTATTTATGGTGCTAAATTAGCCTGAAATCTACCTAGTCTGCCTACTTCCGTTAATAAATTTCATAGTTATCCTTTAATACGTATTTTCAGAGTTATTGGAGGTATATCTATTAATTATTTAATATCTTTACCAAGTCCTCCGCAACCTCATGCTTTTGTAAGGTTGCCTTTACAATGTTCAGCAGACCCTTGAATTTTTACTATTAGCTTTAAAATACCAGGTATGCTTTTTACTTTATGGGATAATAAGGAGAATATTTATATGGCTATTACTGCTGCTACTGCTGCTGCAGGTGTATTCGTTTTTATGGCCGATGTAAGTACTTTGGATCCTTCGCAAATAACAACATCCACTGATATTGGTACTATATTGCAATCATTACGTCATGCTACTGACATAGAAATTGGGTCAGTATTAGATAGATTTTTAGTATTTTGAAGATCTGCTCATGCTGAATGAGAAAGGTATGGTGATTTAGCTGGTCATTTAGAAAGAGAAATCAATGCATACCTTACGCATACTATACCTGATTATGTTCAAGAGATACTTTACTTAACAGAGTTAACGAATTTGGTACACGTCGTGTACCAAATTATATACAAAATGATTACAACAATATAGTTGGCCGAATGGCCGCTTACACAAATGGTAATACACCTGCCAATCTTCAAGATCAGTACGATTCTGCTGTTAGATCCCAGGAAACTCACGCTTATTTCTTCAATGCTATTGAAGAAAAAATAAGAGCGATTGAGGATATGTATCTCCTTAGAAACCCCAATTATGTTAAAATGAATTTAGAACCACTTTAAATATTATTTAAACATATTAGGTATTTACCGCTTTTATTTTTAAATAAAAACACTGTAAAATAAAAACATTGTAAAATATAAAAATTATGTTTATAAAAACTATAAACTATTTTTTTTATAAAAACATTGTAAAATATAAAAAAAAATGAAAAATAAAAGTTCTCGTATTGTTTCAGAAACTACTTTGAATAAAATGAAAGTGCGTAAACAAAGTGAAAAAGCTAAAATTAGTTTATTTACAAGTATTCCTGTACAAGTGTTTAATGTTATTCGGTCTTATATATTTAGTTGGTCATAGTCTTTTTATTAATACTGAATATGTTTTTCTTTCTGTTGTTCCTGTTGTAATTTATTCGGTGCTACACTAATAGCTGTATCTGTAATTTCATCTGCTATTTTATTTGCTTTTATGAAGGTACCTGTTTCAGATGTTAGTTTCTAATCCAGTTACTTCTAACTCAGCTAGTGTTGGATTATTGACAAGCCCTATGTCTTCTAATTATTCTACCACAGGTTTATTAACTAATGCTCCAACAGGTGATATTGCTTCATCTGTTACCTCCTCGCCAATAGTATCTGCAGCAGTTTCTTCGCCAGCTGTAGAGGCTTTATCATTACTAAGTTAGCTAGTTTTTTTAATCACAATTATTTAAATGCGTTATATAACATCTAAAAATTAACAAATATTTAATTACACAATTAAATCCACTTATAACGCCTAAATAATAAGTTTTATAAGTAAGGTTATATATGTATAATATATAAATATATATTTATAAAAAAAAAGGAAACTTCCATTATTGGTAAAATGGGTTGAGCTGTAAACTCAATAGCCATAGGCTTTTAGGAGTTCGAATCTCTTGTTTCCTAAACTATAATAACTATAATAATTGGTTATAGTTATTATATTTAATTATAGTATTTAGTGATTTTCCTAAATATTAGTATTTTAAAGCCTTTATAGCTCAATGGTAGAGCGGAATACTGTTAATATTCTGATAAATGTTCGATTCATTTTAAGGGCTATGTAATATATACATATATAGAATATATATATATTATATACATTATGCGTTAATTTAATTGGTATTGTGTTATGCTACACACATATTTTTATCAATTAAAATCTTATACGTGTTTTTGTATTTTCTTTTTAATTATTTCAAATATATTATAATTCATATATATAGTACATTAACCTATAAATTAAGTTATATATTAATTTATACATTAACTTGTATATTAACTTAAATATTAACTTATACATATATATGAATAATAATTATTGTGAGAAGGTAAATATTAATTTTTTAAAGTGTTATATATTTTTAAAGAAATCGTTTTCAATGGTTATAAAGATATATTTTTAGATTTTTTATATGTTGCTGCAATAATATGTGGTATATTAGTAATAATAACTAAAAATCCGATTGTATCTGTTTTATTTTTAATAGGACTATTTCTAAGTATATCTTGTTATTTAATAATGTTAGGTTTAAATTTTATAGGTTTATCTTACCTATTAGTATATATAGGAGCAGTTTCTATATTATTTCTATTTATCTTAATGTTAATAAATATTAGAATATCTGAACTATTAATAGACACCAGTAATAGTATACCTCTAGCTATAATATTAGGTATTTCTTTCAATTATTCTGTAAATAATATATTACCATATATTTTAGCAAATAATAATTATTATATATCTAATATTATTAAAGTATTTACTTTAAGTAATGATGTAAAATTATACCATGTAACATCTAAACTATGAGATGGTTTTTTATCAGAAACTTCTCATATAACAAGTATAGGTAATATAATATATACTAATTATTCAATATGACTTATATTAACATCTATAATCTTATTGTTAGCGATGGTCGGAGCTATAATTATAACTATTAAACAAAAAAACTAATATAATTTAAAAGTATAAAAAGGAATTAGCTTAATTGGTAGAGCATCCGTTTTACACACGGCAGGTTAAGTGTTCGAATCACTTATTCCTTATAAATATTTTTTTTGTAATAAATATTATTTGTATAAGTTACAATTATTTTTTGTATAAGTTATAAATTTAAAGAGATCTTAGCTTAATGGTAAAGCATATGACTTTTAATCATTATTATAAGGGTTCAAGTCCCTTAGGTCTTAAAATATATGATAAACGGCTGTGGGTTAACTGGTAGACCTTTCGCCTTCCAAGCGAAGTGTATCGGTTCGAGTTCGGTTAGCCCTATAAAATTAGTATATAATATTATATTATATATTTATAATAATAATATATTTATAATAATTAATAGTAATGTATAATAAATTTTATACACATTTATAAAAATATATTATTTTATATTTTTATTAATAAATTAAATTTTGTAATATGTGAATAACATATTTATTTACGTTAAAATAAAACTTTTATTTTTAAACGTAGCTTCTTTACAGTTCCTTATGTATATAAACAAAAATGTATTTAAATCAAATAAATTTAAAAATGAATATGTTTATTATTCAGGATTTTTGCATACTTCTATTAGAAGTTATTCAGTAAATCATAAAATTAGAAATGGTATAGGCAAAGTTTTTAATTTAGATAATATTTTAAAATCCAATCTGGATGCTGAATCTTAAAAAAAGATTAACAGAAAAAGAGCAAATATCTCGTAACGAGAAAATTGCTGAGTTAAATATAAAAAAATATCTAAAATATTTTAATAGTGTCAGTGAGAGTAATCTTATTGATAAATTAAAAGAACCCAGAGCTAGAAGTCTATCTCAATTACAAGCTCAAGGAACTGTAGGTACATTTTCAAGTCCTCCAGTGCCTGTATTAGGTTATATTACAGAAAATAAACCAGACTCTCCATCTAAAAGAGTTTAAGGATAATTCAGACATAAATAGCACCAAGCAGAAGAAGAGATTTTTATGGGTTTAATTATTATCCTACTACTAGTCTGGTTTTACCAGATTAATTTAAAATAGAAGGGCCTTCTAATAATAATCCAGGTAGTTCTTATTACGATAACTAATATACTAAATTCAGAGTAATTAGTTTTTATATTCATTGGTTAGCTTTTTAGAGAGACTCAATTCTTAGTACTTTGAGGTAATAATTTATATTCTACTGTTGGAATAAGATTAACCCAATACGAATTAAATATAATTAAACTACCTAAGAATATAAGGAGTATTATGGTAGGCTTATTGTTATCTAATGGTTATATATCTTATAGCACTAGAAATAAAAATGGTTATTTAAGTTTAACTCAATCATTATCTCACTCATGTTATATTTATTTTGTATATAATAAAATATCTTATTATTGTACTAGATATCCTGTGTTTAGAGAAAGACATAGATATGGTAAATAAATATTTAGTTTGGAAATACACACTAGATCTATGCCTTGTATAACAGAATTATATAGTTTATATAAATAAAACTATAAAATTTTCTGTGTATAATGAACTTACTCCTATTGCATTAGCTCATTGAAATATGGGAGATGGTACTTTTAATGGTATCACTTTATTATCTTGTACTGATTCCTATTCTATAAAAGATGTTGTTATGTTAATTAATATTCTTATTATTAAATATGATATACATTGTACTATACGTTGTTATAATTCTAGTTTTCCCAGAATATATGTCTATAAAAGATATATGCCTAAATTGTGTTCTATTATAGAACCCTTTATGTATATATCTATGTTGTATAAACTAGGTAAAAAAAAAAGAGAATTGACTGAGTGGTCTAAAGTGATAAGCTTGAAACTTATTTGATTGAAAAATCACATCCGTTCGAATCGGATATTCTCTGTAATAAAATAATAAAAAAGAATTAAAAAGGTTTAATTATAATAATTATAAAAAACAGAAATGAGAGACAATAACTTATTGATGTTGAATGAGAGTCTAAGAATATAAAATTGCTAAATTATTTATTCCACATATATCGCTACGAGTTTTTATGACTTGTTATATAGTCTCGACTGTGTAAAAAAAGGACATTTTTCCTTTAATACGGTGAGATTAATATGCTTATTTAACCGAGACCGCTATTATCAAACGGAATAATTATGAAATGTATTACTTCACAACCGTTCGATAACATAAAAGTATAAAAACATAAAAATATAAACATAAAATTAAACACATATAATTATAAACACTAATCATAAACTTATTTAATTTTACAACAAAATAAATATAATTTATAGTGTATTAATACAATATTATTAAAAGTATGTATTATAAACGGCTGTAGGTTAACTGGTAGACCTTTCGCCTTCCAAGCGAAGTGTATCGATTCGAATTCGGTTAGCCGTAAAGAGTTAGTAACTTAATGGTAAAGGACTTTCTTGTCACGAAAGTAGATGCCGGATCGATCCCGGTCTAATTCGAAATTAGTATATGCTATTTTAGCAAAAGGAAGAGTTGCCACTGGTAAGGCGAGATATTTGCTAAATATTGTGTTTTTCACCTGGATGTTCGAATCATCTCTCTTCCGTATATTATATTAAACATATTGTATATAAAACATATATAATTTAAGTATATATAATACTATGTTTTATACATGTTATTCTAATATATTGTATACATATTATACCAGTAATATAAGTGTTATATATCTATGTATTATATAAATGTTATGTATGTATTATATAAATGTTATATATGTATTGTATAGATGTTATAAGTTAATTAATAAATTCATTTATGAATAAATAAATCAATGTATTTTATATACATTCTTCTAATTTATTGTTAATATTAAATATTAATAAAGAGTATAGTTTAATGGTAAAATAGGAAGCTTCAAACTTCAAATTTCCAGTTCAAGTCTGGATGCTCTTGTTTTTAAAGATTTCTTAACTTAATAGGTAAAGTGTGCTTTTGATAAGAGTATTATCAGCGTTCGATTCGCTGAGGAATCATAATGTATTAAAAGTAATAGTAATCTATATAAAAGAATATAATTATATAATAATACAAAAATATCTAAACGGGTTAGAGCCAGGCTGGTTAGGCACCTCATTTGGGTTGAGGAATAGTTATGTTCGAATCATAATGACCCGATAATATTTTTATAAAAATATCTAAAACCATGTTTTATAATAATTAATAGTAATGTATTTGATATGTATTGTGTTATTTCATTATTTTAATCCCTTAAGAAATAATTTTATATTATGATAAAAGTTTTAAGGATTAAATATAATGGCAAGTATATAAAGAGACTATTAAGGATATCTAGCTGTATATTAAAGAGATATATTTGATCATAGCATAGGTAAATACCTATCCCTAGATCCATAAACTCTTGAATAAATTCTATTTATAAACGAAGCGAATTGAAATATCTTAGTAGCTTCAGGAAAGGAAATCAAACGAGATTCTATAAGTAGTGTGAATGAAAGTAGAAATGCCTAATAAGTAAAATGGATTAATCTGTTTGAATAAAGGGGAACCTTCCTCTAAGGCTAAGTATGATATACAAGCGATAGTGAACTAGTACCGTGAGGGAAATGATATGAATTAGTAGTCTTATAAGCAGCTCAAGTTAAGTTTAATAAACATATAAGAGCGTACCTTTTGTATAATGGGTCAGCAAGTTCTAATTAGATGCAAGCAATGATGCCTAGATAATCCGATTATTAAGTAATGATTAAGTATCTAAGTAGAGACCCGAAGGGTGGTGATCTTACCATGGTCAGGCTTATAAAAGGCCGAATGGGTAAAAACAACAATGAGCAATTGTAATAGCCCAAGTAGAAGTGAACCTTCTGCTACAAACCATCAAACTGACGGGAAATCCCTAAAGCAATCTTAACTAACCTAGTATATTAATTAGGGGCGCAGGTAATGACTCGCGATATAGTAAAATCAAGATTGATGTACGAAAGGAAATGGGTAATCCGCAGCCAAGCTCCATTTTATTTGGAGAAAGGTTCATCGACTATAAGGTGGTTGGCGCAAGCCTAAGATATAGTCAAGCCTCAATGGAAACATTGCAGGATAATATAGTTTTATGAGTAACAAAAAATATAAAATCATAAAACTATATTATCTGTTAAATGGATAGCAATACTACTATTTAGGGAGAAAAGTCTCAGCTCTACCTATAATGTTAGGTAAAAGAGATAATCTGTATCGTTGTAAAGATATCCAAAGAACTGTGGTAAGTTAGTGAAAGACAATACTGACTACCTATAGCTGGTTTTCCGCGAAACATATCTAAGTATGTAGTTTAAATAACATCATAGCAGGTACAGAATTGTGATCTCGGACAAATTGTATATATTTGTAAAAAAGTTATATATTTTTGTACACATGGGGGGGTTGTGAAGACTCTATTCGCGAGTATTTGCTCTCGGAATGGCAATGATGAATGTTGAATAATCAGACATTTAACGATAAGGTTGTATGTCTAAAGGGAAACAGCCCAGAACAAGTGTTTAAGGTTCCAAAGTTATTGTTAAGTGAAAGTAAGGAAGTATTTAAATCATACAACCAGGAAATAGGCTTAGAAGCTGCCATTTTTTAAAGACCTCGTAACAGAGCACTGGTTCTATAGGTTAAGTTTTATCAACCTTTTTAGTTAAAAGCGCCGAAGATATAACGGATCTAAACAATACACCGACACCTTGTCCATAATAACATATTTATTATTTTATTAAATAATTTTTTATGTGTAAAAAAAAAAGTATGTTTTATGGGGTAGCGGAACATTGGGCAAATTTTAGAATTAGTATTTTTAATACTAATAATTAAATATCCCAAGTGATAATGCTGACATGAGTAACGAAAAAGGGATAATTCCCTCGCCTTAAGCTTATGGTATCTTTCTATACATGTTTCTTAAAGAAAAACGGCCTCTAAGTTTAACCTAAAGGATAAAACGATGAGACTATATGTGTAACAACATTTATACAACATTAATATTATATATATTATATAATATATATAATATTAATATATATTTATATACCCATAAATATATAAATATATAGAATATAAATTACTTTATGGGTGTGAATAAATATATTATGGCATATTCCAGTACAAAATAGAGTAGGGAGTGGCATATTATATGATATATGGAGATATTTATATTTGTTGTAGAGTAAAAAGTGTTCTGGAAAAACATATATTATATTAATATTAGGGAATAAACTAAAACAGATGATACTAATTTAATGAACAAAAACCGTACCTAGATACTAACCCTAGTAAGCTAGTAGAGAATACGAAGGCGTTTGAGCTAACAATCATTAAGGAACTCGGCAAATTGACACCGTAACTGCGGGATAAGGTGTGCCATTCCTACTGATTAATATCAGGCTAGGAAGAGGAGACATAGAATGATGTTGCACGACTGTTTAATTAAAACACAGCACTTTGCGTAAGATGTAAATCAATGTATAAAGTGTGCTTTCTGCCCGATGATGGATGGTTAACGGATTTACTTAGCCGACTAATATAGACTAGGTTTTGAAGGAACCCCCATTCAATGGCGGCCTTACCTATGAGGGTCCTAAGGTAGCGAAATACCTTGGCATTTAAATGATGTCGCGCATGAATGATCTCACGATGCAACAGCTGTCTCAATGATTGGCTCAGTGAAATTGGAATGGCAGTGAAGATACTGCCTATCTCTAGATAGACGAGAGTGCGACTAGATAAGTGCTTAATAACAATGTGGTGAGAACCCACCAGATAACCCATTATCTGAGCTCATGCGGTATGCATTAAAAGTAATTTTTTTGTGTAAAGCCCGTCAAATTAAGTCTTTAAGACTGCCCTGCCTATATTATAGGGAGGTGAGCTATACTACTATGGATAAGAATACTTTGAATTCACGTTAGAAGCGTAATCTGGAGTATTTTCTTAATAAATTGAAAAAAGTTTTAAAAAAAGAAAATAACTATTGATTGTATAAACAGTTTTTCGTCTGTTTATTAATGGGTCTTTTATCAATATACGTATAGTGGAATCCTAAGGTAGTAATTAAGGTGTTATTAAGTAAACTAGGTAAGCCCAATAATGCCCTTATTAATATAAGGAAGTTTAATTGTAAAATTAAATATACATTAGTGGGTAAAGGATGTTCTAAAAAGCGAATGTTTCATGGTAATAATGAAAATAGGTTATATAACTAATTCGAAAGAATGCTGACTTAGAACTGGCATTTAATTTGGATATTAGATTGCTTATTTAAACAGGTTTAAATTACTTCTAAAGTATTTTTAAGTGATTAAAATAATAATTCATGTTATTAAATGTTGGAGCCGTATGCGATGAAAGTCGCACGTACGGTTCTTAGAGGGGGAAATTTTAGTAATAAAACAACCTATCTCAACAGACCCCATGCAGCTTTACTGTTACTAGTTACAGGGTATGATTTAACAAGTTGTAGTGTATAAGGTAGTTGACTAGACAAAATTGAAACACCTTTGTTTAGTTTGTCATATCGGTAGAATAGGTTTATCAAAAACTTCTTGTTAGACTAAAGTCTACTATACTAATCCGAAAATAAGGAGGTTACACCAATGAAAAATTAACAGGTATATATGAAATATAACTCATATATAGAATAACATATGTAAAATTAAGTAATTGGTTACTCAGGAAACAGTGGCTAGCGGACGGTTTATGCGGGGCACAGATCCCATAAAGAGTACCTGGGTGTATCCAAATTTAATTTTGTAAAGGTGCAATATGCAATAATCTATAATAGCTTTCTTAAAAAAACAAGATTGCTTTATATTTTATTATTTTATTTTGTTATTGGTTATATTTACTTAAAAATATTAAGTATCTATAATTTATTCAGTTACATTTCTATTAGGTTAGAACTATAACATTTAAAATAAGTAAGATTTTAACTATATGGAAAATAGATGTATACAAGGTATTAATAGATTAAAAAAATGTATAATACTTTTAGTTCTTTTATTAGTAAGTTTATACAGCTTTAATGCTTTAAAAAGCTAATATAAGGATTTTTATATATACTTTCAAAGTTTAATGGCTTAATCTTGCTTTACTGTTTGACTTACACGTCTATCAGTTGCGTAAGCAGGGCATAAAGATCGCAAGACGCAGTAAGGAAAGGTCTTGTATTATTGAAAAAGCTACGCTGGGGATTAACTGTTAGTCCTCCAATGTTTTTTTTTAAGACCATTGGTAATATAACTGGGTAAATTTCAAGAATAACTTATTTATGTTTGTAAATTTTACGCTAAATAAGTAAATTTGAAGCGAAACTTATTTTAGCATTTTAATGTATTAATTAAATACATTAAAACAAGTAATAAGTGCGTTCAACGACTAAAAGGTGAGTGACTAACAATAATCCTTTATATAATCCCAGCATCTTTAGTTAAAACTATATCTAATATACAATATATAATTTATTTTTAAAAAGATTAAAAAATATTTTTAATCAAATTATATAATAATTTATGTACTTATCATATACCTTATATAATATAACATTATATAACTAATATTATTTTATAATTCATATGTTAAATTTATTAAACAAAAAATCTAATTTAATTGTCGAGAATAAAATTACTAATTTTACTCAAAATAGGGATGATAAAATAGGATATCAGGAAAAAATTAACAGAGAAAATTTAAAAAAAAATTCTATTCAATATTATCCCTCTTCAAATAAAGAATGATCTAATAGTATCTATGCTTTTAATAAATCATATATTAAATCATTAGTTAATGCAGATAAAATAGTAAATAATCTATTTAAAAGTTACATTAATATCCTTACAAGTAAACTAAAAATATTATTTAAACGTAGACGTGTTAGAAACAATCGTTTTTCTGCTAATAGAATATATATTAGTAGAGCTGAAATGAAACATACTAATGCTAAAGTTATTATTACACTATATACGTATAATAAACAAAAATATATCTTCAACCGAAAAATAAGATCTATAGCTAAAAATATATATGCAAAAAAACAAAAAGAAAACATTCGTAGTTTTAAAAATCATATTAAAAACATGGTAAAATTCTTTGTATCTAATACATATTATAATAGATTTAATATATATTTTAAACATGAATTAAGAAACATACAAAATATGTTAAAATTTAATTTTTTTAAACTTGATGATTCAAAAAATGTGAAGCAGATAAACTTTATTAAGTATAAATTAAAAAACATAAAAGATAAACATTTCGAACGTACATTTATAAATATAAAAAGAAAAGTAATTCAAATATACTTATACAAACGTAAGTTTAAACTTATAAAAAAAATAAAAAACATATTATCATATACATTAAAAAAAAGATTTACTTCTCACAAATGAGGACTAAATTTAAAAAAAAGAAATAATTTATTTCTTTGAATATTATTAAATATAAATAATACATATCTTGTATTACGTAAAATGCGTAATCTTATGTTTTTTAAAAAATTATTTTTATTAGAGGAAAAATTTTTCTATTATGCAAAATTGTTAAATTTTAACAAATGTAAATTTACAAATTTATTTTTGAGTTGAAAAGGCTTAGGTTTGATTAGTTTAATAAGTCGAATCTACAATAAAAAAGTAGAATTAAAAATAATTGAATTAAAATCTATACATTTAAACAGTGATATATTTTCATCTGCTATAGGTTTTAAGTTAAGAAATAGAAAAAATAAACTATTAAGAGTATTAAGAAAGGCTTTATTAAAGGTAAAATCACCATATTTACATTTACTTTTAACAAGTGATAAAAATATAAATAGTATTAATAAAAATAACTTCCTTAACTTTATAAAACAAAAAGTAGTTAGTGGTGTAAGATTTGAAGTATCAGGTAGATTAACAAGACGTTTAACTGCTTCAAGATCTATATTTAAATATAGATATAAAGGTAGTTTAAAAAATATACATTCTTCATATAATAAATTATCATCAGTTATGATAAGAGGTCATGTTAAATCTAATCTACAATCTACAATAGTACATTCTAAAACACGTAATGGAGCTTTTGGATTAAAAGGTTGAGTAAGTAGTTATTAATACATAATATATGATGTTAAATAAAAAATTATATTACTAAATTATATTAATATAATAATAATAAAAATCCGATTAAAATATTAAATAAAAAAAAATCATATTAAAATATTAGATTAAATTGAAAAAAAAATTAAAAAATTAAATTTTAAATTTTTCACATTGCATTAATTAGATGTAGTTTAAAGATGAAGAAATAGTCTGAACCATTCTGTAAAGAGTGGAATAAAGGGGTAAACTCTTTATTATAACGTTTTTGAACAGGCTAATTGCGCCAGAGAGTACAAATTGAGTGCGCAGTTTGGCACCTCGATGTCGGCTTAGCTCATCCACATGAATGCAGAAATTATGAAGGGTGCGACTGTTCGTCGATTAAAGAGCTACACGAGCTGGGTTAAATACGTCGTGAGACAGTATGGTTTCTATCTTCTAGAGAAAATTAGAGTAAAATAAGGATAGCCCCTTCGTACGAAAGGAGTTGGGTATGGTAACCT
>Ga0307518_10000242_pt1 | contig 41098 bp, 34 predicted proteins | sample 25_EM_MG_FD_203889 | JGI IMG/M metagenome (GOLD analysis project Ga0307518, IMG submission 203889) | Populus trichocarpa ectomycorrhiza microbial communities from riparian zone in the Pacific Northwest, United States - 25_EM | ecosystem: Host-associated > Plants > Roots > Unclassified | place... | reverse complement strand
ACATCGGCACGGAGCACATCCTGCTCGGCCTGATCCGCGAGGGCGAGGGCGTCGCCGCCCAGGTGCTCGTGAAGCTGGGCGCGGACCTGAACCGGGTCCGCCAGCAGGTGCTGCAGCTCCTGTCGGGCTACCAGACCGGCGAGAAGTCCACCGAGAGCGGCTCCGGCCGCGGCGAGGGCACGCCGTCCTCCTCGCTGGTGCTCGACCAGTTCGGCCGCAACATGACCGTGCTCGCCCGCGAGGGCAAGCTCGACCCGGTCATCGGGCGCGGCAAGGAGATCGAGCGGGTCATGCAGGTGCTGTCCCGCCGGACCAAGAACAACCCGGTGCTCATCGGCGAGCCGGGCGTCGGCAAGACCGCCGTCGTCGAGGGGCTGGCGCAGAGCATCGTCAAGGGCGAGGTGCCCGAGACGCTCAAGGACAAGCAGCTCTACACGCTGGACCTGGGCTCGCTGGTCGCCGGCTCCCGCTACCGCGGTGACTTCGAAGAGCGCCTGAAGAAGGTGCTCAAGGAGATCAAGACCCGCGGCGACATCATCCTGTTCATCGACGAGCTGCACACGCTCGTCGGCGCGGGTGCCGCCGAGGGCGCGATCGACGCCGCGTCGATCCTGAAGCCGATGCTGGCCCGTGGTGAGCTGCAGACGATCGGCGCGACCACGCTCGAGGAGTACCGCAAGTACATCGAGAAGGACGCCGCGCTGGAGCGCCGCTTCCAGCCGATCCAGGTCGGCGAGCCGTCGCTCGAGCACACGATCGAGATCCTGAAGGGTCTGCGTGACCGGTACGAGGCGCACCACCGCGTCTCGATCACCGACGGCGCGCTGGTGCAGGCGGCGACCCTCGCGGACCGCTACATCAACGACCGCTTCCTGCCGGACAAGGCGATCGACCTGATCGACGAGGCGGGCGCCCGGATGCGCATCCGCCGCATGACCGCGCCGCCGGACCTGCGCGAGTTCGACGAGAAGATCGCTGACGTGCGCAGGGACAAGGAGTCCGCGATAGACGCGCAGGACTTCGAGCGCGCCGCCCGCCTCCGTGACGAGGAGAAGACCCTCCTCGGCCAGAAGGGCGAGCGGGAGAAGCAGTGGAAGGACGGCGACCTCGACGTCGTCGCCGAGGTCGACGAGGAGCAGATCGCCGAGGTCCTCGCCAACTGGACCGGTATCCCGGTGTTCAAGCTCACCGAGGAGGAGACCACGCGTCTGCTCCGCATGGAGGACGAGCTGCACAAGCGGATCATCGGCCAGGAGGACGCGGTCAAGGCCGTCTCCCAGGCGATCCGCCGCACCCGCGCCGGCCTGAAGGACCCGAAGCGCCCCTCCGGCTCGTTCATCTTCGCCGGCCCGTCCGGTGTCGGTAAGACCGAGCTGTCCAAGGCGCTCGCGGCGTTCCTGTTCGGCGAGGACGACGCGCTCATCCAGATCGACATGGGCGAGTTCCACGACCGCTACACCGCTTCGCGGCTCTTCGGTGCCCCTCCGGGCTACGTCGGCTACGAAGAGGGCGGCCAGCTGACCGAGAAGGTACGGCGCAAGCCGTTCTCGGTGGTGCTGTTCGACGAGATCGAGAAGGCCCACCAGGAGATCTACAACACGCTCCTGCAGGTCCTCGAAGACGGCCGTCTCACCGACGGCCAGGGTCGTACGGTCGACTTCAAGAACACCGTGCTCATCTTCACCTCGAACCTGGGTACCTCGGACATCTCCAAGTCCGTCTCGCTCGGGTTCTCGTCCGGCGGTGACAGCACCAACCGGTACGAGAAGATGAAGCAAAAGGTCAACGAGGAGATGAAGAAGCATTTCCGGCCGGAGTTCCTGAACCGGATCGACGACATCATCGTCTTCCACCAGCTGACCAAGGACCAGATCATCGAGATGGTCGATCTGATGATCGCCCGGGTCGAGACGCAGCTCAAGGCCAAGGACATGGAGCTCGAGCTCACGCCGAAGGCCAAGTCGCTGCTCGCCAAGCGCGGCTTCGACCCGGTGCTGGGCGCGCGGCCGCTGCGTCGCACGATCCAGCGCGAGATCGAGGACCAGCTGTCGGAGAAGATCCTGTTCGGCGAGGTCCAGGCCGGTCAGATCATCCTGGTCGACGTCGAAGGCTGGAACGACGAAGAGGGCGAGAAGGACGACAAGGCGCACTTCGTCTTCCGCGGCGAAGCCCGTCCGTCGTCTGTCCCGGACGCCCCGCCGGTGAGCATCGGTGCCGGCTCGACCGAAGAGAACGGTGAAGCCGAGGGCGAGTAACGCCTCTCTGCTCCGGAAGTGCCCGTCGCGGTTCGCCGCGGCGGGCACTTTCGCGTTTCGGGTGCCGTGTCGTCCGTCTGATCACGCGAGTTACGCCTCCAATCACGCGAGTTCGCCCTTCAATCACGTGAGTTCCGTGTCCAAGCACGCGAGTTCGGGTTTCCCGCACGGAGGCCTTGCGTGACTGGATGGACGACACGCGTGATTGGGGGCGCGACTCGCGTGATTGGGGGCGCGACTCGCGTGATTGGAGGCGTAACTCGCCGTGATCGCGGGGCGTGAGACGATGCCCTCGGGTCCGGGAGGGGGTCAGGTGGACGTTCTGGCGATCGATTTCGGTACCTCCAGCACGGTGGGGGTGCTTTCGATCCACGGCAGGGGGACGCAGGTCGTCGAGATCGACGGGTCGGTGACGATGTCGTCCGCGATCTACGTCGACAAGGACGGCACGGTCTTCGTCGGCCGGGACGCCGAACGCCGGGCCCGGCTGGATCCGAGCCGGTTCGAGGCGAATCCGAAGCGGCGTATCGACGAGGGCGCTCTCCAGCTCGGTGACGTGTCGCTCCCCATCGCCGACGCCTTCGCCGCGGTCCTGCGCCGCGTCGGCGAAGAGGCCGAGCTGCTCCTCCAGCGGATGCCCGCGCAGGTGCGCATTTCGCATCCCGCGGGCTGGGGCCCGGATCGCAAGCAGATCCTCCGCGACGCCGCGCTCAAGGCCGGATTTCCCACCACGGTGCTCATTCCCGAACCGGTCGCGGCCGCCGCGCATTACGCCTCGCTCAACAACGGCAGGCGCCCGCCCGGTCCGATCGCGGTGTACGACCTCGGGGCCGGCACCTTCGACTGCGCCGTCGTCGGGGTCAGCGCGCAGGGGTTCGCCGTGCTCGCCGAGGACGGGCTGCCCGATCTCGGCAGTCTCGACATCGACCAGGCGCTGCTGGTGCACATCGGCCGCGAGGTGTCGCATTCCGATCCCGCGCACTGGCAACGGATCCTGCGCCCGCAGTCGGTCAGCGACCGCCGGACGCGCCGGTCGTTGCTGCAGGATGTCCGTGACGCCAAGGAAAGCCTGTCCCGCCACCAGCAGACCGAGATCCCGATGCCGGAGCCGTTCGGCGACGTGCGCGTGACGCGGATGGAGCTCGAAGCGCTCGTCCGGCCGAGTTTCCTGCGCAGCGGCGAACTCCTGGCCACCACGATCCAGCGCGCCGGGCTGTCCCCGGACCGGCTCGGCGGCGTCTACCTCGTCGGCGGGCCGAGCCGGATGCCGTTGCTGGCGAGCCTGCTGGCGAATCAGCTCAGGATCGCGCCGACCACGCAGGACCAGCCGGAGACGGCGGTCGCGTTCGGGCTGCATCACGTACCCGCCGGTGGCGAGGATTCCCAGCTGACCGTGCCCGCTTTCGCGCCGGTGCGGCCTCTGCCCGTCCAGCAGCCGGTTCAGCGACAGCCGCCACCCCCGGCGAGGCGTCCGCAGCCGCCGCGCTGGACGCCGCCCCCGCCACCGCCCGGCCGGAACTGGCAGAAGCCCACGACCTACGGCGTCGTCGCGCTCGCTCTCGCGGCGATCGTGACGACGATCGTCCTGCTCACCGGCGGCGAGGACGAGCCGGTCGCCGGACCGGCCCCGGCGAAACCGGTGAGCTGCGATCAGCCCGGCGAGAAGGACGCGCAGGGGTTCACGGACTGTCTCCGCCGGATCGCCGCCGTCATCCCGCAGCGGGACGAATGCCGGGACGCGCCGGACGCGGCCGCCACGGTGGGCGCGTCGTCGGCGGTCACCTGCGTGTTCAAGGACGCCAAAGGGTCGAACGCGATCAACTACTACCAGGGCGTCGCGATGACCGGCCTGGAGGACGGCGTCCGCCAGCGGATGACCAAGGGCAAGCCCGCGGAGGGCACCTGGGCGGCCGACGGGCTCCGAGGGCGCTACGTGGCGGGCGTAGGCGCGCGAAGCGGCATCGTGCTCTTCGGGACCGAAGACGCGCCGTTGAGCGCGATGCTCGTCTCGACCCGCGGCGACGGCACCGCGCGGACGACCGCGGAGATGGTCGAGTTCTTCACCGCGCAACTCAAGCCTTGATCAGTGCAGGGTGCCCGCCGGCGTCGAAAGGTCTTCGGTCACCGAAAGCGCGGTGTCCACGATGATCTCCAGCGCCTCGGCGGCGCGGTGCACGGCCAGGCTCGGCGCGGTGGTCCGCGCGGCCTGCTCCGGGGTGTAAGGCACGTGCACGAAACCGCCGCGCACCCCGGGAAAGTCGTTGTCCAGCAAGTGCATCAGCCCGTAGAAGACCTGATTGCACACGTACGTCCCGGCGGTATGCGAGACCGACGCCGGCAGCCCCGCGTCCATGATGCCCGCGACACAGGCCTTCACCGGCAGGGTGGTGAAGTACGCGTTGGGACCGCCGGGGATCACCGGGACGTCGACGGGCTGCGAGCCCGCGTTGTCCGGGATGCGCGCGTCGATCAGGTTGATCGCGACCCGCTCCGGGGTGACGTCGGGGCGGCCGCCCGCCTGGCCGACGCAGATCACCAGATCCGGGCGGTACTCGTCGATCGCGTCGCGCAAGGTGACCAGCGAACGCGAGAAGACGCACGGCAGTTCGACGGCCACCGTGTCGAGCCGACGGCCGGTGAGCAGGGAAACCGCCTGCCATGACGGATTCACCCGCTCACCGCCGAACGGTTCGAAACCGGTGAGGAGCACAGACGTCATGCCCTCACCCTAACGTGTGACGCAGGTCAGGCTGGCTCTCGTGAGTGGCTAGGACGGTTCTAACCGTCCTAGCCACTCACGAGCGGGAAACGTCAGGCGGCCGGCTTGAGGTCTCCCGGGTAGAGGAACTCGGGCGCCGGTTTGGTGTTGCCGTAGAACCACGCGTCGAAGAAGCCCTGCAGATTCTTGTGCGCGACACGCTCGGCGAACTTCTGGAACTCCGGCAGGCTCGCGTTGCCGTCGCGGTGGAGGGCGGGCCACGTCTTCAGGATGCGGTCGAACGGAGCCGCGCCGATGTAGTTCTTCAACGCGTGCAACGCCACCGGGCCCTTCGAGTACACGTAGGTGAACTCGTTGCCGGGCCCCATGTCATACAGCTTCCCGGCCCAGAACCGGTCCGTCGCCTTCTGCACGGCGGTCAGGTAGCGCGCCTTGAGGTCCTGGCCCGACTTCGCCTCGGACCACAGCCATTCCGCGTACGAGGCGAAGCATTCGTTGAGGCAGACGTCCTTCCACTTGTCGACGGCGACCGAGTCGCCCCACCACTGGTGGGCGTTCTCGTGCACGATCGTCGGGATGTTGCCCGCCGCGCCCGAGTAGATCGGCCTGCTCAGCGTCTCCAGCGAGAACCCGATCGGCTCGGCGAGGAAGATGCCGCCCGCCGCGTCCACCGGATAGCGCCCGAACTTCGACGCCAGGAAGTCGATGATCTCCGGCAGCCGCGCCTCGGCCTGTTTGGTCGACGCGGGGGTGCCGGGGGCGTAGGCGTTGACGACCGGGGTGCCGTCGGACAGCTTCGTCCGCTCGAACTCCCATTTGTCGATCGCGACCGTCGTCATGTACGGCACGGCCGGGGTCTCTTCGGCCCAGACGTAGGTGGTCTTCGGGCCGTCGGCGAAGTGCCCGCGCTCGCGGCCGTTCGAGATGACGCCCCATTCCGAGGGCACGGTGATGGCGAGGTGGAAGGTCGCCTTGTCGCGCGGGGTGTCGTTGACCGGGTACCAGGTGGTCGCGGACTTCGGCTCGCCCGCGACGAACGCGCCGCCGGATTTCGCGTACTGCCAGCCGTTCTCGCCCAGCGCCGGATCCTCGATCGGCTGCGGAACACCGTGATACGCGATTTCGGCGGTGAACCGCTCGTGGTTCCGCAGCGAACGCGCCGGGGTGATCACGAGTTCGTGGTCGCCGGTGCGGGTGAAGGCCGCCTTCCGCCCGTTGACCTTGACCGAATCGACGGTCAGCCCGTGCAGGTCGAGGTTGAACGAGCTCAGCCCCTGCGTGGTCCGCCCGGTGATCGTCTGCAGGCCGGTGAGCTGCTTGGTGGCGGGCTCGTAGCCGATTTTCAGGTTGTAGTCGGCGACGTCGTAACCGCCGTTGCCGTCCTGTGGGTAGTAGCTGTCGCCCGCGCCGTCGGCGCCGGGTTTCCCGGTGTCGGCGAGGGCGGTCCCGCCGCCGAGGACACTCGCGGCCAGAACGGCGGCGATGACGGCCGCACTCCGGTACCTCATTCACGCTCCCAGTCGATCGGCTGTGACTTGGTCCCGAACGTAGCGCCGTGACCTCGGCCGTCCGCCCGGAAAGCTCCCTCGTGCCCGGATAATCCCCACTTCCGTCGCCTGGTCGGGCTATCCGTTTGCGGCTTCTGGAAAGCTGGGGTCCGTGCGTGTGACGCTGCTGGGTCCGGTCGGAGCGGAGGCCGGTGACGGCACCCCGGTCGACATCGGCGGTGCCCGCCTCCGCATGCTCTTGGCCAGGCTCGCGCTGGAGCCCGGCCGCGCCGTCCCGGCGACGGCGCTCGTCGACGGTCTTTGGGGCGCGGAGCCGCCCGCCGACGCGGCGAACGCGCTGCAGTCCCTGGTCTCGCGGCTGCGCAAGGTCCTGCGTGCCGAAGGTGTCGCCCTCGATTCGGGGCCGGGTGGTTACCGGCTGGACGTCGCCCGCGAGGACGTCGACGTGTGCCGTTTCGAGCGGCTGGCCGCGGAAGGGCGCGCGGAACTCACGGCGGGCCGGGACGCCGGTTCGGCCGCGATCCTCGCCGAGGCGCTCGGGCTCTGGCGTGGTCAAGCGCTGTCCGACGTCCTCGACGCTCCTTTCGCGCAGGCACCGGCAACCCGCCTGGAGGACCTGCGTCTCGAAGCCACCGAAGACCGTTTCGAAGCGGAGATCCGGCTCGGCGGGCACGACCGGGTGCTGGCGGATCTCAAGGAGGCCGCCGCCCTGCATCCCCTGCGCGAACGGCTCGCCGGGCTGTGGATCCGGGCGCTGTGCGCGGCCGATCGCCAGTCCGACGCCCTCGCGGTCTACGAGGAGGTCCGGGCGGCCCTGGTCGACCAGCTCGGCGTCGACCCGTCGGCCGAACTCCAGGAGATCCATCTCGCGGCGCTGCGTGGCGAACTCGGCCCGCCACCCGCGCCCGCCGATCATCTGCCGGTGCGGCTGACCAGTTTCGTCGGCCGGGACGACGAGTTGAAGCTGATCGCCGAACTCCTCGCCGGCGCGCGGCTGGTGACGCTCGTCGGGCCCGGTGGCGCCGGGAAGACGCGGCTGGCCACGGAGGTCGCGACGCGGCATCCGGCGCACGCGCGCGGACGCGTCTGGTTCGTGCCGCTCGCCGGCGTCCGCGACCCCGGCGACCTGCCCGGCGCGGTCTTCGCGGCGCTGGAGCTGTGGGATCTCGGCCTCGCGCACGCCGGCGATCCGATGCGCCGCCCGGCGGACGCGCTGGCCAGGGTCGTGGAGACGCTCGGCGCCGGTGAATCGGTGCTGGTGCTGGACAACTGCGAGCACTTGGTCGACGCGGCGGCGGAGCTGACGAACACCCTGCTGCGGCGCGTGCCGACCTTGCGCGTCCTCGCGACGAGCCGGGAGGCGCTGGCCATCGACGGCGAGACGCTGTGCCCGCTCGGCCCGTTGTCGGTTCCGGAAGGCAGGCCGACCGCTTCCCAAGCGGCCGAGGCGGGTGCGATCCGGCTGTTCGTCGACCGCGCGGTAGCCGTGCGCCCCGACTTCCGGCTCGACGAGTCCACAGTGGACGACGTCGCGCAGATCTGCCGCAGGCTGGACGGGATGCCGCTGGCCCTGGAGCTGGCCGCGGCGCGGCTGCGGTCGATGACCGTCGCGCAGATCTCGCAGCGTCTCGACGACCGGTTCCGCCTGCTGACCTCCGGCAGCAGGACGGCGCTGCCGAGACAGCGCACGCTGCGTGCCGTCGTCGAGTGGAGCTGGGACCTGCTCGACGACGCCGAACGCGTGCTCGCCAGACGGCTTTCCGTGTTCGGAGGCGGTGCCGAGGTCGAGGCGGTCGAAAGCGTCTGTGCCGACGACGACCTGCCCGCCGAGGACATCCTGTACGTCCTCGGCTCGCTCGTCGAGAAGTCCATTGTGGACGCCATCGCGGGGGAGCACGGCGAGCCGCGCTATCGCATGCTGGAGACCATCCGGGCGTACGCGGCGGAACGCCTCGACGAGGCCGACGAGCGGGAACGGCTGAGGAAGGCCTATCACCGCTACTACGCCCAGCTCGCCGAGCGGCTGGAGCCGATGCTGCGGACGGCGGATCAGCTCGTCGCCATCTCCCGGTACGACGTGGAGCACGCCAACATCGTGACCGCGCTCCGCCAGGCCATCGACGCCGACGACGTGGACATGGCGATGCACCTGTTCGGCAGCACGTTCTGGTACTGGCTGATCAAGGGCGACAGCGACCGCGTCGAGTCGTTCGTCGCCGAAGTGCTCACCTTCGGCGACCGCCTGGAGGACGACTTCGCGGCCGCGTTCCGGGCGATGCGCGAGATCACCACCATGGTGCCCGGCGTCGGCGACCCGGAAGCCGTGCGCGTGCTCATCGACGAATGCGTGCGGACCGGCGCGTACAACCGGTTCGCCGGGCTGGCCATCGGCCTGCCCATGCTGGCCTTCTTCTCCCAGGACAAGGAACTCGCGCACCGCGAGGTGGACCGGGCACTGTCGAGCCAGGACCCGTGGTCCAGGGCGGCGGGATCGTGGGCGCACAGCTTCGTCCTCACCGACGACGGTGACCCCGACGGCGCCGAACAGGCCAGGGACCGGGCCTACGAAGGATTCCTGGCACTGGGCGACCGGTGGGGCACCGCGATGGCGCTGGGCATGAAGGCGAGCGACATCTCGATGTCCGGCGATCACGAAGCCGCGCTCGCGCTCTACCGCCGAGGGCTCGCTCTGGCGCTCGAACTGGGCTCGCAGGACGACGTGATCCAGCAGCGCTGGCGGCTCGCGACGGAGTACGCGCGGGCGGGCGACCTGGACACGGCGACGCGCGAGATGATCGAGGCCGAGCGCTACGCGGCCGAAACGGGCAACGCCCAGCTCGCGGTGATGGTGCTGGTGGGCAAGGCCGATCTGCTCTGCCGCGCCGGACGGGTGAACGAGGCACGCGAGGTCGCCGTCCGGTTCCGGGAGAAGATGGCCTTGGTCGCGGCGCCGGGCATGTTCGGCGAGGAGTTCGGCGGCTACATCGACACCGAGATCGGGTTGGCCGCCGGGGATCTGGCCGCGGCCGAACGAGGGGCCGCGGCCGTCGTGAAATCCACCGCGGAACGTGGCGACATCGCCGATCTCGGGCGGATCGTCGAGGTCTGCGGCCTGATCCGGTTCCGGCAGGGCCGCCATGAGACCGCCGTCCGGCTGCTCGGCGCGGCGAAACTCCTGCGCGGCAGGCTGGATCTCGGCGAGCCCGCCATCCGGGACCTGATCGGTGAACTCCGCGGGCATTTCGGCGAGGAGCGCTACGAAGCGTTGCTCGCGCAGGACGCCGGGCTGTCCCGCGCCGACCTGATGTCTTGGATCAGCCAGGAAGTGAGCGCGTGAAGGCCCCCTTCCCTCGGCTGAGCCGAGGGAAGGGGGCCTTCACGCGCGTTCCCCCTGACCCCCGTCAGACGCGCTTCCGGTAAGCCCACGTGGCGAGCGGGAAGAAGACCGCGAGCGCGGCCGCCATCCAGATCAGCGATCCGGTCAGCGGACCGGCGATCGGCCCGCCGTTCATCAACCCGCGCAAGACGTCGGACATCTGCGTCACCGGGCTGATGTCGGCCCACGCCTTCAGCCAGCCGGGCATCGTGCTCGTCCCCACGAACACGTTGCTGCCGAAGGTCAGCGGCATCAGCACCACGAACATCAGGCCCTGCACCGCGCCGGGGCTCTTCAGCAACATCCCGACGAACACCGAAGCCCAGCAGAACGACAGCGCGAACGCGATGACGAGCACGATCGCCAGCGCGAACTCGGCCGGTCCGGTCTGGATCCGGTAGCCCATGATCGTCGCCACCACCATCAGCACGACCAGGCACACCAGGTACCGCACGATGTCGGCCAGCACGGCGCCGATCAGCGGCGCGGACCGCGCGATCGGCATGGCCCGGAACCGGTCGAACACGCCCTTGGTGACGTCGGTGTTCAGCTGGACGCCGACGGTCATGCTGGCCTGCAGGATGTTGAACACCATGATGCCGGGCACGATCATCTGGAGGTAGCCCTCGGTGCTGCCCATGATCGCGCCACCGAAGAGGTAGACGAACATGACCAGGAAGATGATCGGCGCGAGCGTGACGTCGGCCAGCTGTTCCGGGTTCTTGCGGATCTTCAGGACCCCGCGCCAGGCAAGGGAAAGCCCGTGCTGCACGCTGCTCGACAGTGATACGCGCCGTGGTGGTGCGGGCGCTGCGATGGTCGTCATACCAGGCTCCCTTCCGGAGTAGCGTCCTTTGTGGACTCGTCGGTCTTCTTGCCGGTCAGCGCTAGGAACACCTCGTCGAGGCTGGGCAGCCGCAGCGCGAGCTCGTCCGCGGTGATCCCGGCTTCGTCGAGCTTGCGGACCAAAGTGGACAGCAGGACCGGGTCGGCGACGGGCGCGGTGAGCAGCCCGGTGTCGTCGTCCCGGTTCGGCCGGGTCCCGGTGAGCCCGGCCAGGATGCGCTCGACGGCGTCGAGGTCGGCGAGCGCGGACGGCCGCACCTGCAGCGTCTGGCCACCGGTCCGCCGCTTGAGCTCGTCGGCCCGCCCGTTCGCCACGACGTGCCCGTGGTCGAACACGGTGATCGTGTCGGCCAGCTGGTCGGCCTCCTCCAGGTACTGCGTGGTGAGCAGCACCGTCGTGCCGTCGGCGACCAGCGTCCGGACCACGGCCCAGACCTCGTTGCGGGCGTGCGGGTCGAGCCCGGTGGTCGGCTCGTCCAGGTACAGCACCTTGGGACGGCCGACCAGGCTCGCGGCGAGGTCGAGCCGCCGCCGCATCCCGCCCGAGTAGGTCTTGATCGCGCGGCCGGCGGCGTCGGTCAGCTCGAACCGCTCCAGCAGGTCGGCCGCGCGCTTCTTGGCGTCCGCCCTGGAGAGCTCCAGCAGCCTGCCGATCAGGACGAGGTTCTCCGTACCGGAAAGGTCCTCGTCGACCGACGCGTACTGCCCGGTCAGCCCGATCATGCTCCGGACCGCCATCGGGTTCTTGACGACGTCGTACCCGAAGACGCTCGCGTGGCCGCGGTCCGGCCGGATCAAGGTGGCCAGGATCCGGACGGCGGTCGTCTTCCCCGCGCCGTTCGGCCCCAGCACCCCGACCACCTTGCCCGCCGGGACCTCCAGATCGACCCCGTCGAGCGCCTTCGTCTCCCCATAGTGTTTGACCAGGCCCTCGGCCCTGATCGCGTGAGTCATCGTTTTCCTCCTGTGGATCTCGCCCCGCGGACAAAGGTGCACCCCGGGCCTGGCAGACCGCGCACAGCGCGCTGTCAGCGGCTGATAAGCGCTGGTAGGCGCCGTGTGTGGAGGTTGTGAAGGTGTTGTGGAGACCGCCGCCCCGGCACGCTTGATCGGCATACTCGACGGCATGGTGATCGAAGAACGGGCGGTCCGTCCGGCGGCGCGTCCCGGCACCGGGCGGAAGCTGGTCGGCGGGCTCCTCATCGCGGCGGTCGTGCCGTTCGCGGTGCTGACCGGGTTGCGGCTGGTCGGCTACGACGGCAACACGTACACGATCGCGGCGCTCGCGCTCACCCCGTACGCCGGGATCGCGACGATGGTGCTCGGCGTTCTCGCGCTGGGCCTGCGCCGCTGGTGGACCGCGGTCGTCGCACTGGTGCTGACCTGCACGATCGCGTCGATGGTCCTGCCGCGAGCGTTCGCGAACGAGCAGAAGGCGCTCGACGGGAAGCACGTCCGCGTCCTGGCGTCGAACATGCTCGGCGGCCAGGCGGATCCGGCCAGGATCGTCGGCTACGTGAAGGAGCACCAGGTCGACGTCCTGAGCCTGACCGAGCTGACCCCCGAGGCGATCACCGCGCTCGACCGGGCCGGGTTGTTCCAGGTCCTGCCGTACCACGTGCTGCATCCGGCCGAGTGGGCGTCCGGCTCCGGGCTGGTGTCGAAGTACCCGCTGACACCGTTGAAGCTGAGCGGCGATTCGGATTACAAGCAGCCCAGCGCGAGTGTGGAGCTCGGGGACGGCGTCCGCGTCGAGGTCGTCGCGGTGCATCCGGCGGCGCCGATGTGGGACCGGCACGAATGGGTCGCCGAGGCCAAGGACCTGCCGTACGCCGACGCCGAGCACGAAATCCGGATCCTGGCGGGCGACTTCAACGCGAGCCTCGACCACGCGCTCTTCCGCGAGCTGCTGACCAGGGGATACGTGGACGCCGCCGACGAGCTGGGGAAGGCGTTGCAGGGGACCTGGACGAACGGGATCGCGCCGCCGGTGGCGATCGACCACGTGCTGGCGGACAAGCGGACGGCCATCGCGGACTTCAAGGTGCTGGAGACGCCCGGCAGCGATCACGACGCCGTCTACGCGGAGATCGTCCTACCCGGAAAGTGACCCCTCGCGTCTCGTGAGTGGTAAGGACGGTTCTAACCGTCCTTACCACTCACGAGGCGAGCAGGGCGTCCAGTGCTTGAAGGGTTTCCAGGCCGTTGGTCGCGAGGGAAACGCCGCGGCCGTGCCGGATCCCGGGTTCACGCGGGTTGATCCGCACCAGGGCGCCGGTCGCGGCGCTGGCCAGCTCCGAGTACCGCCGCACCGTCGGCACGGCCTGTCCGGCGCCGAGTTCCACCACCACGAGGTCGCGATGCGCGCGGCGCCAAGCGTTCAGCTCGTCGAGCTGGGCCTGGCTGCGCTGCCCGAGCCAGTCGTAGTCGCCGAACATCAGGATGTTGGGCCGGGCGAGACCACCGCAGCGCGGGCAGGACGGCAGCGGTGCCGTCGCGCGCATGGTGTCTTCGTCGATCGGGACCTCGACGTCGTCCGCGGGCCAGATCTCCTTGGTGCACCTTTCGAGGCATTGCAGGTGATGGATGGATCCATGCGCCTCGGCGACCCGCGGATAGCCCGCCTTCTGGAACTGTCCGTCCACATTGGACGTGAACGCGCGGGTACCGCCCGGTTTCCGCGCTCCCCAGGACAGCAGGAGACGGAACCCGTCGTGCGGGACGGTGGCGCGGTACAGCGCGAGCCGATGCCCGTAGAAACCCCAGGCCAGCGCGGGATCCTCGGCGAAATGCCGAGGGTCGGCGAGCTCGACGAAGCTGATGCCCAGCCGCTCGTACGGCGGATACGCCTTCCAGAAACCTTCGTCGCCCCGGAAATCGGGCAGGCCGGAGTCGACGCCCATCCCGGCGCCGGCGCAGACGAGCAGCGCGCCGGCCCCGTCGATCAGTTCCGCGGCTCGTTCGAGCTCACTCACCCGGCTTCGAAGCCTGGACGACCTCGAATTCCAGCAGGTTCGCACCCGTGGAGACCGGCTTCGCGCGCTCGCCCGCGTGCGCCTCACGCGCCGGGCCGGACGCCCACGCCTGGTACGCCTCTTCGGACTCCCACTTGGTGTAGACGAAGTAGCGCGACTCGCCGGAGACCGGGCGGAGCAGCTCGAAGCCGAGGAAGCCGGGCTGATTGTCGACGGCGTGCAGCCGCGCGGCGAACCGCTTCTCCAGCTCGGGGCCTGCGCCTTCGGGAACCTCGATCGCGTTGATCTTCACGACTGCCATGCCGCCAGCCTACGACGAAATCGTTTTGCGCCGCGATGTGATGCGTGGGACCTTCCAGGCGATGGCTGACACCAAGATCCTCATCTCCGGGGCGAGCGTCGCCGGACCGGCCTTGGCCTTCTGGCTCACCCGGTACGGCTTCCAGGTGACCGTCGTGGAGCGCGCGCCGTCGTTGCGCCCCGGCGGCCAGGCCGTCGACCTGCGCGGAGCGGCCAAGGAGGTCGCCCGCCGGATGGGGCTCGACGAACGCATCCGCGCGGCCTGCACGGACACGAAGGGCGAGACGCTCGTCGACCGGAAGAACCGCACGAAGGCCACCATCCGCGCCGACGACTTCGACGGCGACGGTGTCGTCGCGGAGATCGAGATCCTTCGCGGCGACCTGACCGAAGTGCTCTACGAAGCGACCAGGGAACGGACGGAGTACGTCTTCGGCGACCGGATCACCGCGCTGGACGAACGGGCCGACGGCGTCGGCGTCACCTTCGCGAGTGGTTCGAGGGCGACGTTCGACCTGGTCATCGGGGCGGACGGGCTGCATTCGGGCGTGCGGGCGCTGGCCTTCGGCGAGGAATCGCGGTTCGTCCGGCATCTGGGCTCGTACCTGGCGTTCTTCACCGTGCCGAACCGGCTCGGCCTGCGGAACTGGGCCGTCGGCTACGACGACGTCGGCCGGTCCGCCGGGATCCGCGGCATCCGCGACGGCGACGAGGCGATGGCGTACTTCGGGTTCGCGTCGCCGGAAATCGACTACGACTATCGCGACGTCGAGGCGCAGAAGGCGCTGGTCCGCCGGTTCGCCGCCGGGATGGAGTGGGAGGCGCCCTGGCTGCTGGACCGGATGGACGAGGCGCCCGACTTCTACTTCGACTCGTGCGCCCAGGTGATCATGGAATCCTGGTCGCGCGGCCGGGTCGGGCTGCTGGGTGACGCCGCTTTCTGCCCGTCGCCGCTGTCCGGGCAGGGCACGAGCCTGGCGTTCGTCGGCGCGTACGTGCTCGCCGGAGAACTCGCCGCCGGTCTCGACACCGGGCTCAAGCGCTACGAGGCCGTCATGCGCGAGTTCGTCGAGAAGACGCAGGAGATGGGGCGGGAGAACGCGGAGTCGATCTTCGCGAAGTCGCGGACGGCCTTGCGGATGCGGTACCTGGCGATGCGGGTCATGCGGCTGAAGCCGTTCGCCGCGCTCGCCTCGCGGAAGATGCGGGACGTCGTGAACGGCATCGACCTGCCGGACTACCCAAGACCGCATTCAGAGGACTAAATGCGGCGGATGGGGTCAGCCGCGCAGGGTGCCCGGGAGGAGTTCGGCGTCCGGCGGGATCGTCGTGCCGTGGAACCAGGCGTCGAAGAACGGCCGCAGGTTCTGCTCCGAAAGCTTGATGGTGAACGCCTCGAAGTCGGCCCAGGTCGCGTTGGCGTTGCGGTACGCCGCCGGCCATTCCTTCAGCAGCCGCGCGAACGCGCCTTCGCCGATCTTCCGTCGCAGCGCGTGGACGGCCAGGATCCCCTTGTCGTAGACGCCGCGGAATTCCTGCCCGGCCCCCATGTCGACCAGTTTCGGCTTCCAGAAATCGGCACTGCCCCGCATGATCTCGAGCGCGGCGCGATAACGGACGTCCAGGTTCTCGTTGTCCCGTGACTCCTGCCACAGCCATTGCGCGTACGACGCGAGACATTCGTTGAGGCAGATGTCCGACCACGAATTCAGCGTCACCGAATCGCCGAACCACTGGTGCGCGGTTTCGTGCACCACGGTGATCAGCTCGGCCCATTTCGCGTAGGTCGGCCTGGTCTGGGTCTCCAGTGAGAAATGGATGTCCTCGTCGAGATAGATACCGCCCGCCGCGTCCACCGGATACGGCCCGAACTTCGAGCTCAGGAAGCCGATGATCTCCGGCAGCCGCCTGCCCGTGTCGCGCCGGTCCTCGGCGCCCGGCGCGTACGCGTTGACCACCGGCGTCCCGTCCGGGAGCGCCATCCGGTCGACGGTGAACTTGTCGATCGCCACCGTGGTCAGGTAGGCGGCAACGGGGGTGCGTTCCTGCCAGGACGTCGTGGTCCAGCCGTTCGCCGCGGCCTTCTGGATCTCGCGCCCGTTCGAGATGACGGTCCAGCCGTCCGGCACGCGGGCGGTCAGGGTGAACATCGCCTTGTCACGCGGGGTTTCGTTGACGGGATACCAGAACGACGCCGAATGCGGCTCGCCGACGATGAACGCGCCGCCGTCCTTCGACTTCTGCCAGCCGTTCTCGCTGCCGCCCGCCTTGGGCGTCGCCGACGGGTCGCCGCCGTAGAGGACCTTCGTGCGGAAGGTGGTCCCGTTCCGGATCGGCTCGGCGGGCGTCACCACCAGCTCGAATTCGCCCTCACGAGCGAACTTCGCCGGTTTCCCGTCCACTTCAACGGATTGGACCGTCAAGCCGCGTAAGTCCAAGTTGTACCGATTGAGGTCTTGGGTCGCTTTCGCGATCACCGTGGTGTCGCCGTCGAGACGCCCTTTCGCGGGGTCGTAAGTGATCCCGACCTGGTATTCGGTCGCGTCGTAGCCGCCGTTTCCGTCCATCGGGTAATACGGGTCGCCCGCGCCCGAAGCACCCGGCGCCGGGTTCATCGGCGGCGGCGGTGGGGGCGTGGCCGGAGGAGGATCGGCGGTGCAGCCGATAATCAGGGCGCAGACGACCCCCAGGACCAGACCGGCGGCGGGGACACGGCTGCGCATGGAGGGGAGCTTAGTGGTGATTCAGCGCGACGGGTTGGTCACTTTCGGCGGTGACGGGCCGCCGATCGTCCTTCTGCACGGGCTCATGGGCAGGGCGACGACGTGGTGGCGGGTCGCGCGAAGGCTCGAACCGTACGGGCGTGTCCACGGCCTCGACGCGCGCGGGCACGGACGCGGGCCGCGCGGCGGGCCCTGGCGCACCGAACGGTTCGCCGACGACGTCGCCGAGGTGCTGCGGACGTTCGGCGAACCCGCGGTCCTGATCGGACATTCGATGGGCGGCCTGCACGCGTGGGTCACCGCGGCCCTGCATCCCGAGCTCGTCCGCGCCGTGGTCTGCGAGGACTTCGCGCCGGATCAGCGCGGCCGGACCGTGGACACCTGGCGCGGGTACTTCGAATCGTGGCCGGTCCCGTTCCGGTCGCTGGCCCACGTGCGGGAGTTCTTCGGCGACACCGGCGACTACTTCATCGAATGCGTCGAGGAACGCGAAGACGGCTACCACCTGATCGCGTCGCTCACGGACCTGTACGAGATCGCGGCCGAGTGGGGACGGCGTGATTTCTGGGAGTTCGTCGAACGCGTCAAATGCCCGCTGCTCGCGATCGAAGGCGAACGCACCGCGATGCCGCCCGGCCAGCAGGCCGAACTCGCCGCCCGCGTGCCCGGCGGCCTCGGACGGCACATCGTCGTCCAAGGCGCCGGGCACGTGGTGCACGACGAAGCGCCGGAGACCTACCTCGGTGCCGTCGAAGCGTTTCTCTCCGACGTCATCGGTCAGCCCTTCGCCAGCTGAGCGTCGATCCAGGCACGCAACCGCGCTTCGCCCGGGTAACCGATGTTCCGCGACGACGGCAGTTCGGCGGCGTTGCGGACACCGACCAGCGTCGGGAGGTAGCGGATGTTGTACCGGGTGGACAGGTCACGGCTCTGGTCGACGTCGACCTCGCCCAGCAGGAACCGCCCGCCGTATTCACCGGCGAGCCGCTCGATCACGGGCTTCATCTGGCGGCACGGCGGGCACCAGGTCGCGCCGAAGTCCATGATGACCAGCTTTTGCTTCGAGATGTTCATGACCTCGGCGTAATTGGCCGAAGTCACCGTCATCACGTTCTCGGCCGTCGGTGTGGCCGAAGCCACGCCGCCGCCGAAACCGGTGACGAGTGCCAGCGCGCCGGCCAGCACGCAGACGAATCGTTTGACCTTGGACAAGACGATCTCCTTTCAGGACGAAGACCAGGTCGGAAGATCGTTCGCGACCCAGTCTTCGATGCCTTCGCGGTACTTTCGGACGTTCGTGTAGCCGAGCTCCAGCAGGCGCCGTCCGACGAATTCGCTGTTGCGGCACGGCGTGTTCGCGCAATAGACGACGATCGCGGCGGCCTTGTCCGGAAGCACCACGGGTGCCAGCCGGTCGGTGAATTCGGCGGCTTGTTCGTACGGGAAACCCGGAATGTTGCGCGCTTCCGGAAGATGTTCCTTGTCGAAATAGGCGACCGGCATCGTGTCGACCACGACCACCGAACCGGACTCCATCCGGGAAAGCAGTTCCGTACGGGTGATCAACGGCAGCATGGTGCCCCTTCTTTCGGCGACCGTGATTGACGATTCACATCGTCGGCCGCCTCGCGGGACACGCTCTAGTGCCGCCTCGGCATGCCGAGGGGTTATCGAGGATGCTCCGGCCTCGTGAGTGGCAAGGACGGTTCTAACCGTCCTTGCCACTCACGAGGCCCAGGGCTATCCGGCGGCCACCCTGCCGTGGCGGTGCAGCCAGGAGCGGTACGGCGCCGTCCGTTCGGCGAGCCGCCAGTAGCCCGCCCTCGCCTCGGTGGCGAGCTCCGGGACCCCGTGCGCGCACGGGCCGTCCTCCCGCCACGCGAGCACATGCCGCACGCACATCGGCGCGCCCGCGAGCGGCCGGATGGCCAGCCCGTCCGCCGGTGGCCGGGTCGGCTGGACCAGCCCGACGCCGTACCCGCCGCTGACCAGGTCCTCCCGCGCGGTGTCGATGTCGACGTCGTGGGTGATCCGCGGGTCGAAACCGTGCGCGAGACACATTTCGCGGAACACCACGCGGCAGCCGTCGCCGCCGCTCGACACGATCCAGTCCTCCCCGGCGAGTTCGGCGAGTTCGATCTCCTCTTCGCCGGCGAGCGGATGTTCCGCCGGGATCGCGACGAAAGACGGCTCCTCGACCAGCGTCAGCGTCCGCACCTCCGGCGGCACCGGGAGACCGCGACGGCCGCAGATCATGATCAGCGCGAGGTCGATGCCCCGGTTCGCGACCTGCGCCAGCAGCCGCGTGCGCGAGGTGTCGGCACGCGTGCGGAACGGCTCGCCGGGGCGCAGATCGCGCAGGCCGCCGAGCAGCGAACCCGTGATGGCGCTGTCGTTCCAGCCGATCCGGATCGATTCGCCCGTCTCCGGTTCCTGACGGTGGAAATCGTGCTCCAGTTCGTCGAAGGTGAGCACGATCGCCCGTGCGCGCCGCAGGATCAGGGCGCCGAGTTCGGTGGGCCGCACCCCGTGCTGGTCGCGGTGGAACAGCGGGCCGCCGACCATCCGCTCGATCCGGCGCAACTGATGGCTGAGCGCGGGCTGCCCGAGCCCCAGCCCGGCCGCGGCACGATTGAGACTGCCGGCGGCGGCGATCTCACAGATCACGCGAAGATGCCGAACCTGAATCTCCATGACTTCGTATACCGCGACCGGTTCGCGCCCGGCACCCCCGAAAGTAGAGACCGCCGATTTCTCATAACCCGATGACAACATTCGGTGGCAATACCCGCGCCATCGCGCCGTGGCTACGTTCGGTCGACGCACCGCAGATCACGCGAATCAGGAGCCGTCTTGCCGCGACCACTGCCACTCACGGAGCATTGCGCCGATCCGCTGGCGCGGGCCGAGCACGTTTGTCTCGGCGTCAGCCCGTTCAACAGTCATTTCACGGTGGAACGTATCGCCGATCTCGCCCGCTGGGCCATGTCGGCCTTTCGAGGATTCCATTTCTTCGTCCCGGACGGCCCGTCCGCGTTCACCCTCGAAGCACTCGGTTACGACCCGGTCCGTGCCGCGCAAAAGGCGCAACGGCAGGGGAATTACACGCGTAACAAGATCGTCCGGGCATTGCAGCAGGTCTGCCCTTCGGATCCGCACACCTTGATACTGGACGCCTCGGCGCTGGAAGCCGACAACGCGTATCTCGGCCTGCTTTCCGAGGCGCACCACCGGTTCGCCACCGATCCGGAGTTCGCCGAGCAGTGCCTCGGCGCGACGGGCTGGGTGCTGGACCGGCGACTCCCCGAAGGCGAACACCCCACTCGTGACCAGCTGCGCAGCGCTGTCCGGTACTTCCTCGCCGAGTTGCCGATGTTCGTCGGCACGGTCGCCGTCGCGGGCGTCGAAAGCTCCGTGTTCGCCTATCACCAGCGGGTCGACTTCCTCGAACGGCTCTACCGCGGCGAACTGTCGTGGCGGCCCTTGCCGGGCCAAGGTTTCGTCGTCCTCGAACAAGCCGTCCCGGAACCGGTGGAGTGACCGTGGAACACGACGACTTCTCGCTGCGCCGGGTGCCCGCCGAACGCCGCTACTCCTGGGTTTCCGTCGCGCTGCAACGGTTCGGGCAGGTTTCCTCGTTCCACCAGTTCCTGCTCGGCGCGGTGCTGGGTTTCGGCATGACGTTCTGGGACGCGGTCCTCGCCATCACGATCGGTTCCGTGCTGCTGGAGATCATCACCATCCTGATGGGTGTCGCCGGCACGCGGGAAGGGCTCTCGACGTCGGTGCTCGCGCGCTGGACCGGGTTCGGCACCGGTGGATCGTCGCTGGTCGGGCTCCTGATGACGGTGAGCCTGGCCGGCTGGTTCGGCGTGCAGAACGACGTCTTCGCCCACGGCCTGCACGCCTTGATGGGCGGCCCGCCGGTGTGGGTGTGGGCGCTCGCGGGCGGCGCGCTGGTCACCGCGATCGTCGTGTTCGGCTTCCACGCGATGGCCTGGACGGCGTATCTGACGGTGCCCGCTTTCCTGGCGCTGGCGGGGTTTTCGATCATCACCGCGCTCGGCGACCATTCGCTTCCAGCGCTGATGGCCGAACCGCCGCCGGGCCCGGCGATGTCGCTGGCGCAGGGCACCACGCTGGTGGCGGGCGCCTTCATCATGGGCGCGATCATGACCCCGGACATGACCCGGTTCAACCGGACCGCGTCCGACGTGGTGAAGCAGACGCTGGTCAGCGTCACCCTCGGTCAATACCTGATCGGCCTGATCGGGGTGCTGCTCGCGCACGCGGCGAAAAGCGCCGACGTGGTCGGGATCATCACGTCGTCGTCCGGGGTGCTCGGCACGCTGATCCTGGTCACGGCGATCCTGAAGATCAACGACTGGAACCTTTATTCGTCCTCGCTCGGGCTGGTGAACGCCGTGCAGGTGCTGCTGTCCCGGCGCCTGGACCGCACCGCCGCGACCCTGCTGCTCGGCGGTCTCGGCACGGTGCTCTCCGCGGTCGGCATCCTCGATCACTTCACCACCTTCCTGACGTGGGTCGGCGTGCTCACGCCGCCGGTGGCGGGTGTGGTGATCGCCGAGTACTACGTGGTCCGGCGCTGGAAACCGGAGCTGGAAGCCACCCGCGCGTCCGGGGAACTGCCGTCCACCTGCCCGTCCTGGGTTCCCGCCGCGCTGATCTGCTGGGTGGCCGGGGCGGCGGTGGGGATCTGGCTGCCGTGGGGAATCCCCACGGTGAACTCCGTTTTCGGTGCTTTTCTGCTGTATGTTCTTCTCGGCAGACGGACAACGGCCGCGGCGGTCCCCGCGGCCATGACTTCTTCCGGCGGGTCGAAAACCCGTTCGTGACAAAGGAGTTCGACGTCGTACAGCTGGATGTCCACCACCTGCGGGTGATCCGGGCGATCGCGGACACGGGGAGCCTTTCCCGTGCCGCGATCGCGCTGGGCGTCACCCAGCCCGCGGTTTCCGCGCAACTCAAACGGCTGGAGAACATGCTGGGCTACCAGCTGTTCGACCGGTGCGAAGGCGGCGTGACACCGACTCCGATGGGGGAGCTGCTGTTGCGCCGTACCACCGCTTTGCTGCCACAGCTGGACAAACTGCTCGAAGACATCGAGCAGCGCGTCTGCCCCAGCGGCCCGCCCGACGTCGTCCGGGTGGCCGCGGTGGCCAGCGCGCTGGTGGCGTGTCTTCCGTCGCTGGTGACCCGATTGTGGCCCGAGGTCTCCGAGGTGCAGGTCGTGCACGACGACCATCCCGAGCGGCTGGTGCCGTTGCTGGCCCAGCGCCGCGCGGAATTGGGGCTGGTCAAGGACTATCCGGGCTACGAGCTCGAAATCCCCGCGAACGTGGACACCGCGGTGGTGGTGACCGAGCCGACCTTCGTCCTGCTGCCCGCCTTCCATCCGTTGGCGCGGGAGAAGGTCGTCGACCTGTGCGATCTGCGGGACGAATCGTGGGTGATGGTGTCCGATTCGTCGGCGGCCACGTTCACCAAGTACTTCGCCGACACCTGCGCGCGGCACGGCTTCACGCCGTCGTTCACCCATCAGGTGACTTCGCAGCAGGTGGCGCTGTTGGTGGTCAAGGCGGGTGCGATCGGACTGTCCCAGCCGATCTGCGATCCATGCGACCACGGCATCGTGACCCGGCCGCTGCGCGGGGATGTGTTGCCGCGCAGGCATGTTCTCGCCTGGAACAAGGAGACCTTCGTGGCGGGGCGGCGGGACGAGCTGCTCTCCGCCGTGGTCGACGCGTACTGGGCCGAGGCGCGGAAGGCCCCCGTCTACGCCGAATACCTGGCCAGGCCTCGTGAGTGGTAAGGACGGTTCTAACCGTCCTTACCACTCACGAGGTCGTTCAGCTCCCGGGGAAGAGGAGCGAGTCCGGCGGCCGCACCGTGCCGTCCAGCCAGGCGTGATTGAACTCGCCGAGATCGCGTTGCGCCATCGCCGAGACGTAGAGCTCGAAGTCGTGCCAGTTCTGGTTTCCCTGCGGGTTGATCACCGGGAACCCAGCCAGGATCTGGAAGAACGCGTCGTCGCCGACGAGACGGCGCAGCGCGTGCACCATCAGCACCGCTTTGGCCGTCGGCGCGAATTCCGTGCCCTTGCCCGGATCGGTGAGTTTCGGCGCCCAGAACGCCGCGTCGTCGCGTACTTTCGCCACCATCTCGCGGTAACGACGGTCCGGATCGACGCCGTTCTTCTCGTCCCACAGCCATACCGCGTACCGCGCGATGGACTCGGGCATCAGCGCGTCGCGCCACATCTTGCCGCTCACCCCGGCGCCCCACCATTGATACGCGCTGGCGTACACCAGATCGGCGACCGTGGCGGCGCGGCCGTACACCGGCCTGGTCTGGGCGCCGTGCGTGTAGCCGAGGGAACGGTCGAGGAACAGCCCGCCCGCCGCCGATTGCGGGTAGTCGCCGAACTTCCCGGTGAGGAATTCCAGCACCTCGGGCAGCCGTCCGCCGATCTTCCGCTTGTCCACGGCGCACGGGTGGTAGGCGTTGATCGCGGTCCGCCCACCGGGAAGGGTGATCCTCTCGACCTCCCAGCGGCCGATGCCGAGCATCGCCGTGCTCGGCGCGAGGGCGGTTTCCTCCGACCAGGTGACGGTGTGGCGCCCGTAGCCCGCGGGCACGTCGGAGACTTGAGAACCGTTGCCCAGCACGGAGAATTCGTCCAAGACGGTGACCGAGACGCGCAGTGTCGCCTTGTCGACTTCGGTGCCGTTGACCGGGAACCAGGTCATCGCCGAACGAGGCTGTCCGGTGGCGACGGCGGAATCGCCGTACGCGGCCAGCCAGCCGACCCGTCCCCGCGCCGTGGCGATCGGCTCCGGACGCCCGTCGTAACCGACCACCACGGTGAACCGCGCTCCGTTGGCCAACGGCGTCCGCGGGGTGATCACCAGCTCGTGTTCGCCCTCCCGGCGGAACGTCGCGGCCACGCCATCGACGGTGACCGACCGGACGGTGAGACCACGCAGGTCGAGGTCGAACCGGTCCAGGTCCTGGGTGGCGGTCGCGGTGATGGTCACCTTGCCGCTCAAGTACATCGAGTACGGCGCGTAGTCCAAAGCGAGTGAGTACCGGTCGACGTCGTAACCGCCGTTGCCGTCCTTCGGGTAGTAAGGATCGGGTCCGAGGACGGTGCCGTCGGGTGAGACGTGCACGTACCCGTCGCTGCCGGGGGCCGGCTGAGCCGCGGCCGAAGCCGGGCAGGCGCCGATCATCGTGGTGGCGAGCAACGCGGTGCACAGTGGCTCCTGCCACCGAATCCGCACGGTCATGAACGAGCCTTCTCTCTCAAGGGGAGGGTGCCCGGTCATCGTGCGTACGCCCGCGCCGCGCGCGGCACTGCCAGCCGGTCATGCCGCCGGGTTATCCCTGCCGATAACCGCGCGGCATATCCGCCAGGGACTACCCGCGTCACCCAGCAAAAGAGATCGTCGAGGCATGCTGCCCCTCCCGGCGCTGCTCGCGCTGACGACCACGGTGTTCCTCGGCTGCCTCACCGAAGTGCTGCCCGCCGGACTGCTGCTGGGCATGTCCGAGGAGCTGGGCGTTTCGCCGTCGGCCACCGGGCAGCTGGTGACGGTCTACGCGATCACGACCGCGCTCACCGCAATCCCGCTCACAGGCGCGACCCTCCGCGTGCCGCGCAAACGTTTGCTCCTGGTGCTGATCTTCGGCTTCCTGACGACCAACCTGGTGATCGCCGTGTCCTCGTCGTACCCGCTGATCCTGGCGACACGGGTCGTTTCCGGCGCGCTGACCGGGGTGATGTGGTCGCTCGTCGCGGGCTACGCGATGCGTCTCGCCCCGCCGGGACTCACCGGACGCGCGCTGGCCGTCGCGATGTCGGGCACGCCGATCGGCTTCGCGCTGGGCGTTCCCGCCGGTACCGCGCTCGGTGAATTCGCCGACTGGCGCTGGGCGTTCGCCGCGATGGCGCTGATCTCCGTGCCGTTGCTGGCGTGGGTAGTGGTCGCGGTGCCCGCGGTTCCCACGGATCCGGCGGGACCCACCCGGCCACTGGCCGCGTCACGGCTGCCGGGGATGCGTCCCGTGCTGGCGACGGTGGCGCTGTTCTCGTTGGGGCACAACGTGGCCTACACCTACATCGGCCCGGTGCTCGCCGGGCTCGGCGCGGCGCCGATGCTGGGCGCGGCGCTGCTGGTGTTCGGGTGCGCCACGGTCGGCGGGCTGGTCGCGGTCGGCTCCGCGCTCGACAGCCGTCCGCGTGCCGTGCTCCTGGCCTGCTCCGCCGTGACCGCCGCCGCCATCGTCCTGATGGGGATGAGCGGCGGTGTCCACGGACTGGTGCTGGCCGCCGCGGGCTTGTGGGGCCTGGGATTCGGTGGCGCGCCGACCGCTTTCCAGGCCGTCACCGCCTTGCTCGCCGGCCCCACGGCCGACGCCGCCCAGTCGCTCACGATCGCGGCCTGGAACGGCGCCGTCGCCGGGGGAGCCCTCGTCGGCGGGCTGCTGCTGCCGCTGGGAACGTCGTCGCTCCCGTGGTGCGCGGCCTTGCTGATCGTCGCGCCGCTGCTGTTCAGCCGGCGAGTCGTGTTTTCAGTGCCCGCAGATCGGTGCCGGAGCCGACGATGAGCGGCCAGACGTCGGAGCCGAGGAATCCGGTCTCGTCGGTCGCCGCCGTCGCGCCGCAGGTGTCGCGCTCCAGCCCGTTCCGTGCCGCCACCGCCGCGACCGCGTCCTTTGTGGACTGTCCGAACAGACCGTCGACCGGTACGGCGAAACCGCGTGCCCGCAGGAGTTCCTGCGCCGTTCGCACGCGAGGTCCGGTGTCGCCGGGTTTGAGCAGTGGCCACTCCGGCAGGTCCACCTTGGGCGACGCGGTGCCCAGCAGTTTGCCGACCTCGGTGCGCAGTTCGGGAAGCCGGTTGTACAGCACGGTTCCCGGGCATTCGGTCGAGTTGAAGTCCCGGTGTCCCTTGATGAACTCCGGCGAGATCCCGTACTGCGACGCGATGTACGCGACCAGCTTCACCAGCGAGTCCCAGAGCGCGGGCGTGACGTCCTCTTTGCTGTAGAGGCCCTCGTTCTCGATCCCGATGCAGGTGCTGTTGTTGTTGCCCACGTTCGCGCCCAGCACGTGCTGGGTCCCGCCGCGCAGGATCTCCAGGCTGCGGTGGCGCCCTTCGGTGATGTGCCCGCCGCGGCTGTTCGTGAACTGCTGGCCGGTGTCGATCCAGCCACGGGTGTCCATGTGGAAATTCTGGATCGAACGTGACGCCCAGAAGGCGTGTTCGAGCGTGTAGTCGGTGACGTTCCCCGGATCGACCGTGTGGTGCACGACGATGTACGTCGGTTTGTGGTTCTGCACCTCGATCGCGCCGTTCGGCGGCCGCGCGCTCCACGCGGCCGTTCCGTAGATCTTCGGTTCCGCCACCCCGGACGCCGCGTCGGCGGCGGAAATCGTCGCTGTCCCCAGTAGCCCGACGGCGCTTACCGTCAGGCCGCCCTTGAGCGCGGTACGTCGGTCGAAGTCGGCCACGGGCGTAACTCCCATCATGCGCGTTGGCCGGAAAACTAACCCGCCATCGCGCCGATGACAACCATTGACCAACTTTTGTCGTAATGCGTTAGTGTTCGCCAGGGAGCGCGAACAGACCGTCCCGGGTCTGTTCGAGGAGGCCGTCGACGAGCAGGGAGTCGAGGCAACGGTCGCGCTGCCCGGATTCGTCCCACACGAGGTCGAGCCGCGCCTTCTCGACCGGGCCTTCGCTGCCGCGCAGGACGTCGAGCAGCAACCCGCGCACCTGGCGATCGGTCCCGGCGAACTTCTGGACCTGTTTCGCGGGCCCGGCGTAGGCGGGTTTGCCCGCGTGCTGCCAAGCGCAGTCTTCGTAAATCGGGCAGTCCGCACAACGCGGCGAGCGCGCGGTGCAGACGAGCGCGCCGAGTTCCATCAGCGCCGCGGAGAGTTTCGCGGCCGGCGCGTCCTCGGGCGGAAGCAGCGCCTCGACGTCGGCCATGTCGCGGGTGTTCGACGGCGGCCCGGCGTCACCCGCGCCGTGCACCGCCCTGGCGACCACGCGCCGGACGTTCGTGTCCACCACCGGAGCCCGCTTGCCGTAGGCGAAGGCCGCGACCGCGCGGGCGGTGTACGCGCCGATCCCCGGCAACGCGAGCAGAGTGTCCACATCGGACGGAACGATGTCGCCGTGTTCGGCGGCGATGACGGCGGCCGCCGCGTGCAGCCGCAGCGCGCGCCGCGGGTACCCGAGTTTGCCCCAGGCGCGGACGACCTCGCCCTGCGACGACGCCGCCAGCGCCGACGGCACCGGCCAGCGCGCCATCCAGTCGAGCCAGATCGGCTGGACGCGTGCGACCGGGGTCTGCTGCAGCATGATCTCGCTGACGAGCACGCCCCAGGCGGAGCATTCCGGCTCACGCCAGGGCAGATCGCGCCCCACCTCGTCGAACCACTCGGTCAGCACTTCCGCGTCGACGCCCACCGAGTCAGCTTAAAACCCCTACTCGACCTCGGTCAGGCGGCCCAGCTTCACGTCGTACACAAAACCACGCACGTTGTCGGTGTGCGCCAGGAAGTCGCTGCGCCGGACACGCTGCACCGACCGGCGCACGCTGTCCTCCACCACCCGGAACGCCTCGACCGACCACGTCGGGCGCAGCCCGCTGGCGGCTTCGAGTTCGTCCTTGAAGTCGTCTTCGGTGACCATGGACAGGCCGCAATCGGTGTGCTGCACGATCAGCACCTCACGCGTGCCGAGCTTCCGCTGGCTGAGCGCGAGCGAGCGGATCATGTCGTCGGTGACGACGCCGCCCGCGTTACGCAGGATGTGCGCTTCACCCTGGATCAGGCCGAAGATCTCGAACACCCGGATACGGGCGTCCATGCAGGTCAGGATCGTCACGTGGAGCGATGGCCTCGGAGACGAGCGGTCACCAGGAGTGACATCACCCAGCTCCTGGTTTCGCTTGAGCAGTACGTCGATTGAGGTCACGTGTTCATTGGAACCGACGCGCCCGGCGAGGGCAACGCGGACGGGCGCAGATCACGGCCCGAACCAGCGTTCTTCGGCCGTTCGCGGCGGCGCGGACGTACGCCCGACCCGGAGTTCCGTCTGCAGCGTGATCACCTTCGGCCCCACCCGGTCGGCGGAGCTGAGCAGCAGCTTGCCCGCCGCCTTGCCCTTTTCGAGCACCGGCTGGTGGACCGTGGTGAGCCCGGAACGTTCGGCCTCGGTGATGCCGTCGAACCCGGTGACCGTCAGATCCTGCGGCACCCGCAGCCCGCGGCGCTCCGCCTCGGCCAGCGCGCCTAGGGCGAGGATGTCCGAGGTGCAGATCACGGCCGTGACCTGCGGATATGCGTCCAGCAGCTGACGTGCGGCCGACGCGCCGTCGTCCACGGTGTGGTCGAAACGCTCGACCACCGGAACGGTCGCCCAGTCGACCCCGGCCGCCGAGAACGCGGCGGCCAGCGCCTCCAGCCGGATCCGCTGGACGTGGAAATGGGCGGCGCTCTGCCGCTGGATGGAGACGAAGTCGTCGTTGCGCTCGCGGGCCAGCCGCATGCACAGCACGCCGATCTGCCGGTGGCCCAGCGAGATGAGGTGCTCGGCCATGGCGGTGACCGCGGCCGCGTCGTCCGGGCCGACCCGGTCGACGCCGTCCACCCGCGGCTGGTCGACGATCACCGTCGGCACCGGGCGCTCCAGCACGGCACCGAGATGCGGGTCGTCGTCGGGCACCGAGTAGACGACGAAACCGTCGACGCCGGCACGGTGCACGGCCGCGACGTCCTCCCGGCCCGGGCTCGCCGGGACCAGATGCAGGCCGACGCCCGCGTCCTCGCAGGCCAGCGCGAGCCCTTCGAGCACGCCGACGGCGGCGGGGTCGCGGAAGGCGTAGGACAGGTTCTCGGTGAGCAAAAGACCGACAGCGCCGGCTTTGCGCGTCCGCAATGAACGGGCCACCGGGTCCGGGCCCGGGTAGCCGAGGCGCCGCGCGGTCTCGAGGACACGGCGACGCAGCTCAGGGGACAGCTGGTCGGGTCGGTTGTAGGCGTTGGAGACGGTGGTCCTCGACACACCGAGCTCTGCGGCCAACGACGCCAGTGTCGCCTGCCTCCTGGTGCGGATAGGACGGCCCATCCGCAAACCGTAACGGTTCAGAACGTTTTGCAGAAGCATCACCCGACGTGTGGCAGGTCTCGATTCAGAGTGACCCTGGGTACAGCTCGTGCCCGGACGGGGAGCGCGGTCATCCGGATGGGGTACAGTTGAATCTGACAACGGTTTCCATTACCCGGCATTGGGGACACCTGGCCTGGGCATCCGCAGGAGTGCTGTAAATGAATTCCCGCCGTACTAAGAGTGTTTTCGCGGCCGTGTCGGCCCTGGCCGTCCTCGCGCTCGGCGCGACGGCTTGCGCGTCGAGCGACAAGGCGTCGACGGGCCCCGGTGCGCCGAACGCGTCCGCCGCGAACCCGGGCGGTGGCGAGAAGATCAAGGTCGTCGCCTCGACCGACGTCTGGGGCAGCGTCGTGACCGCCGTCGGCGGCGACAAGGTCGAGGTCACCTCGATCATCCACGACCCCTCGGCCGACCCGCACTCCTACGAGACCACCGCCAGCGACGCCATCGCCGCGAAGAACGCGAAGCTGACGCTGTCCAACGGCGGCGGCTACGACGACTTCTTCTCGAAGCTCGCCGACCAGGCCACCGGCGCGCAGAAGCTGGTCGCCGTCGACATCGCCGCGACCGGCAACGAGAACGAGCACGTCTGGTACAGCCTCCCCGGCGTCGAGAAGATCGCCGACCAGGTCGCCGCGAAGCTCGGCGAGATCCAGCCCGCCTCGAAGGACGCCTTCACCGCCAACGCGACCGCGTTCAAGGGCAAGACCCAGGAGCTGCTGAAGAAGGTCTCCGGGCTGAGCTCGGGCGCGAAGGTCGTCGCCACCGAGCCCGTCGCGCACTACCTGCTCGACAGCGCGAAGGTCACCGACGCGACTCCGCCCGCCTTCGCCGAGGCCGTGGAAGCGGAGCAGGACGTGCCCGCCGCCGCGCTCAACGAGGTCAAGCAGCTGATCTCCGGCAAGCAGGTCAAGGCCCTGGTCAACAACGCGCAGACCACCACCCCGGTCACCCAGCAGGTCGTCGGCGACGCCAAGAACGCCGGGATCGCGGTCGTCGACGTCACCGAAACGCTCCCGCAGGGTGTGACCGACTACATTGCATGGATGACCAAGGAAGTGGACGCGCTGGCCGGAGCACTGAAGTAGTGACCTCCGTACCCGCCGAAGCCCGCCCCGCGGTCCATGTCCGCGGGGCGAGCCTCGCGTTCGGCACCAGGACCCTCTGGTCCGGGCTCGACCTCGACGTCGAACCCGGCGAGTTCCTCGCGATCCTCGGGCCCAACGGCTCCGGGAAGAGCAGCCTGCTCAAGGTGCTGCTCGGTCAGCAGGGGCTGCCCGAGGGCACCGTCGAGATCGCGGGGCGGCGCCCCGGCGGGACCAACCGGCGGATCGGCTACATCCCGCAGCAGCGCGCCCTCGACGAGGGCCTGACGATGCGCGGGGTGGACCTGGTCGGCCTCGGCCTGGACGGGCACCGGTGGGGGACCGGGCTCTTCGGGATTTCGAAGCGGCGTCAGCTGGTGGCGAAGGCGATCGAGTCCGTCGGCGCGCAGGCGTACGCGAAACAGCCGGTGGGGCGGCTTTCCGGTGGCGAGCAGCAGCGGCTCCGCGTCGCGCAGTCGCTGGTCGGCGACCCCGAAGTCCTGCTGTGCGACGAGCCGCTGCTCTCCCTCGACCTCGCGCACCAGCGCGCGGTCAGCGAGCTGATCGACGAGCGGCGGCGCTCCGCCGAGACCGCCGTCCTGTTCGTCACCCACGAGATCAACCCGATCCTGTCCTATGTGGACAGGGTGCTCTATCTGGTGAACGGCCAGTTCCGGGTCGGCAAGCCGGACGAGGTGATGAACTCGGAGACGCTGTCCGAGCTGTACGGGACGCGGATCGAGGTGCTCAAGGTCGGCGGGCAGATCCACGTCGCCGGGGCACAGAGCGCGTTGTGCGAGGACGAACCCCACCACATCGACGAACGGGCCAGCTAGCACCAGTGGCAGACGAAGTGAGGTTATTCGTGCGGTCTGGACCCCACGCGGAACCCGCCCCGGCCGGAGGCCCCGTGATCGGGGCGGCGGGGCGCGCCGGTGAATCGACGCGACGGACGGCGCGAACTCGCGCCCTGGCGACGCGATCGCGGTCGCGGGTTCTCGGATAAGCGCTGTGGACAAGATGTTCGATTTCGCCTTGACCGGCGAACTCCTCGGCCTCGACTTCGTGCAGACGGCGCTGCTCGCGGCCGCCGTCCTCGGCCTGGTGGCCGGGGTGCTCGGCCCGCTGGTGGTCATGCGGCGGATGTCGTTCGCCGTGCACGGCACCGCCGAACTCGCGTTCACCGGCGCCGCGGGCGCGCTGCTGCTCGGCGTCGGCGTCGAACTCGGCGGCCTCGCGGGCGCGGTCATCGCCGCCCTGCTGATCGGGCTCCTCGGCGGCCGCGAGTCCGAACGCGACTCCGTGATCGGCGTGATCCTCGCCTTCGGCCTCGGCATGGGCGTCCTGCTGCTGTCGTTCTACGAAGGGCGCAGCGCCAACAAGTTCGGCATCCTCGTCGGGCAGATCATCACCATCGACTCGACCAACCTGAACCTGCTCGTCGGCGCGTCGGTCGTGGTGCTGGTGGTGCTCGCGGCGATCTACCGGCCGCTGCTGTTCGCCACGGTCGATCCGGCGGTCGCGACGGCGCGCGGCGTGCCGGTGCGGCTGCTTTCGCTGATCTTCGCGGTGCTGGTCGGGATTTCGAGCGCGCTGGGGGTGCAGATCGTCGGCGCGCTGCTGGTGGTCTCGCTGATGGTGACCCCGGCCGCGGCGGCCGCGCGGGTCACGGCGAGCCCGTGGAAGGCGACCGTGCTGTCGATCGTGTTCGCGGAGATCGCCGCGCTCGGCGGGATCATCCTCTCGCTCGCGCCCGGGAAGCCGGTGAGCGCGTTCGTCACGACGATCTCGTTCGTGATCTACCTGGTCTGCCGCCTGATCGCGTGGCTGCGCGGGCGTTCGTCGCGGATTCGCGTCGAACCGACGGCGACGGCACAGCCCGCCCTGCGCTAACGGATCGGGTTCTCGGCGAGCGCCTTCTTCAGCGGTTCGAGGAAATTCGGGTCGATGAAGGCGAGCTGACCGCCGGCCACACTGCGCTCCACGGCCTCGACGACCACGACGTTCGCGTTCACGAACGCGTCGACGGCCTCGGCCTGCGACGTCTTCTGAGTGAAGTGCGCCAGCATCGTCAGGTTCGTGAACGCGCCCGAGAGATACCGCGAAGACGCCTTCGTGAACGAGTCGCCGTAGATCAGGACCTTGTCGTCCACGGTCCCGATCAAGGGGCTCGCCGTGCGGTAGATGGGCCGGTCGATGTCGCCGTTCGGCTCGCCCGCGCGCTCGACGACGCCGTCCGGGCGGAGGCTGTACAGCGTGTTCGTCTTCGTGCCCTGCTTGCTGATCAGCGGCGGCAGATCGGCGACGGTGTCGTACTGGCCGACGGGAACGCTGACCCAGGACTGCGTGACCCCCGGTTTGATCGCGTTCGCGATGGCGCGCGTCATCACCAGGGCGCCCTCGTCGGCCCAGTGGGTGTCGTTCGGCGGGTAGATCGGATGCTGCACCCGGCCCTCGGACGCCCGGAGCTCGGGCCGCAGATCGATCGCGCGCGCGTCCTTGAGCATCCGGTGCCAGGCGGTCGCCTCGGCCGACCGCGAGCAGTCCTTGCCGGGGTAGGTGTCGGGCAGGAACTGCGGCACCATCGTCGACTTGTCCGGCGCGATGACGAGCTCGAACCGCCGCCCGGACTGCTCGACCGCGCGGCGCAGCTCGTTGATCTTGGCGATGGTCTCGGGCAGCGGACGGGACGGATCGCATTTCGCGTCGGCGTCGTAGCCGTAGTACAGCCAGCCGTCGCGGCCCTGCACGACGCGGCGGTAGCCGGACGCGGCGTTCGGCGTCGGCCCCTGGGTGGGCGCGGTCTTGGGCGGTGACGGTGCCGGCGGCGCGGGGATCGGGCCCGCCTGCTGCTGCGGTGGCGGCTGGTCGAGCGGGGCGTCCTCACCGAAGACGCCGCGGCTGATCGCGTCGGCGGCGGCGATCGCGCCGGGCCGGAACGAGAGCTGGTCGATCGCCCAGGTCGGCATGTCGGTGAAGAAACCCCAGCCCCGGTCCAGCCCGGGGAAGCTCGCGAGCTTGTGGTTCTCGATCTCGCCCGGCCGGACGCCGAACACCCACAGCAGCGCGGGGGTGGTGAAGAACAGAAGGGCGCTGATCAGCGCGGTCAGCTGCCTGCCGCCGTGACGGGGACGGTGCAACGCGTGCTCGCGCGGAAGCCACGCCTCGTGGACGGCTGGCAGCTGCTGGGGTTCGGACGCCACCCCCCCACCGTAATCATCCCGTGTCTCCCGCACGTGAGAACCGCCCTCAAATCGCGTTTAGCCCGCTAAACGCAGGTCAGTGCAGCATCAGCAGGACCTGGAGTTCACCGACCAGGAAGCCGATGAGGCCGCCGACCGCGATGAGCTTCCATTCGTCCTGCCGGAACGCGGGCCTCAGCAACCCCTCGAACTCCAGCGGCGTCAGCCCGAGCATTCGCCGTTCGACGATCTTCGCGACGTCCATCGCCTCGGTCAGGTAGCCCTCGGCGTGGCGGATCGTCGGCGGCAGCCGTTCCAGCGCCTTCCGCGCGGCCGCCTGCTTGATCTCCTGCAGCCGCTGCCCGCCGACGGCCATCACGACCATCGGCTTCGCGACACTCGCCTGCTCGTCGACGGCATGCGCCACGAGCCGCTCGACCAGCGCGTACAGCCGATCCGACCGCGGCCCGCGCAGAACGGCGTCGAGCAGGTTCGGCACGGTCAGGATCTCGTTCGCGATCATCTCGCCGTACTGATGCGCGACCTCGGCCCGCCGCCGCTGGAACTTGCCCTGCAGGATCACCCGCCCGACCCGCACCGGCTCGCGCGGCACGAAGATCAGCTTGATCGCCAGCCAGTCGGTGAACAGCCCGATGCAGCCGCCGAAGATCGGCAGCACCCACGGTTCCTTCGTCAGCGCCCAGACGAACGCCTGCACGATGCCGAGCCCGAAGCCGAAGTAGATCCCCGTGCGCGCGATGAACGCCATCTCCGGCCGTGACGTCTCGCGGATCAGCCGCACGAGCAGCCTCTTGTCCCTGGTGAGCCGCTGCACGGTCATGTGCTGGAAGTCGAGCACCTCGTCGAGGTTCTCGGTCATCTCTTCCATGAACTCGCGCACCAGCCGCGGCGTCGACGCCTGGACCTGCTTGATCAGCAGCTCCTGCGCCATGGTCGGCATGACCTCCCAGAGCCTGGGATGGTGCTTTTCGAGCACTTCGCGGGCGACCTCGTCCACGGCCCGCAGCAGCGGCTGCTCGATCTCGCGCGTGATGATCGCCGGATCGATCCGGCGGAAGACCTCCTTGACGTCCAGCAGGTTCGACGTCAGCAACTCGGTCGCGACGGCGGCCATCCGCCCGCCGTGTTTGGGCACCACGCCCTGCCAGCCGAGGAAGGGTTTGATCCCGACGAACTCGAGCGGTTTGAACATCATCTCGATGGCGACGCGTTTGGTCACGTAGCCGATCAGCGCGGCGACGAACGGGATCGCGGCGTACAGCCACCAGTGCCGCGCGAGGTCGTCCAGGACGGCGTCCACACGACCTCCTCGCTTCGCTCAGGGAAGGGGGAAACCGTATCGGGTGGCCTTCAGTGAAGCAGTAGAAGCACCTGAAGTTCACCGACAAGGCCGCCGATCACCGCGCCGACGGCGATCAGCTTCCACTCGTCCTGCCGGAACGCCGGACGCAGCAGCTGCTCGAATTCGAGCGGGTTCAGCCGCCGCATTCTGTCCACAATGGCGTTCCGGACGTCGAGCGCGTTGACCGCGTAGCTCTCGGCGTGGCGGATCGTCTCCGGGATCCGCGCCGCCGCCTTCGCGGCCGCCGTCTGCTTCATCTCCTGGAACCGCCTGCTCCCGACGGCCATCGCGACGAACGGCTTCACGACACTCGCCTGCGCGTCGATCGTCCGCTGCACCTCGCGGGTGATCATCGCGAACAGCTTGTCCGATTTCGGCCCGCTCAGCACGGCTTCGAGCAGGTTCGGGATGGTGATGATCTCGCGCGCGATCATGTCGCCGTAGTCGGCGGAGACCTGGTCCTTGCGCTTCTGGAACACGCCTTGCCAGGTGTAGAAGCCGAAGAACCGTTTCGGCTCGCGCGGCAGGAAGATCATCTTCAGGGCGATCCAGTCGGTGAACCAGCCGATGCCGATACCGAACAGCGGCAGCACGATCGGCGACTTCGTCAGCGCCCACACCAGGAGCTGCACACAGCCGAGGGAGAACCCGAACACGATCCCCGACCGCGCGATGAACCGCATCTCCGGCCGCGAGATGTCGCGGATCAGCCGGTTCAGCAAGGCCTTGTCGCGCACCAGGTTCGTCACGACCATGTGCTTGAGGTCGAGGACGTCCTCGATGTTCTCCGAGATCTCGCCCATGATCTTCGTGATCGCGCGCGGCGCCTCGGCCTGCACGCGTTTGAGCAGCAGACGCTGGGCGGTGTTCGGCAGGACTTCCCAGAGTCTGGGCTGGTACTGCTCCATCACCTCGCGGGTGACGTCCTCGACGATCCGCAGGAGCGGTTGCTCGATCTCCTTCGCCACCTGGGCCGGGTCGAGCCTGGCGAAGATCTCCTTCGGGTCGACGAGGTTGTTCGTCAGCATCTCGGTGGCGGTGGCCGCCATCCGCTCCGCGTTCGCCGGCAGCACTCCCTGCCAGCCGAGGAACGGTTTGACGCCGACGAATTCCACCGGTTTGAACATCATCTCGATGGCGACGCGTTTGGTGACGTAGCCGATCAGCGCGGCGACGAACGGCATGGTGACGTACACCGGCCAGTGCTCGCCGAGATCGGCGATGACGGCGTCCACTTCCGAGCCCCTCCCGCGTCCTGCTTGAAGGGCAACCTAGCCGCCTGTTCTCAGTGGAGGAGTAACAGGACCTGAAGTTCACCCACGAGCCCGCCGATCACCGCGCCGACCGCGATCAGCTTCCATTCGTCCTGCTGGAAGGCGGGACGGAGGATCCCCTCGAACTCGAGCGGGGTCAGCTGCTGCATCTTCGTGACGATGGTGTTGCGGACGTCGAGCGCGTCAGTGGCGTAACTCTCCACGTGTTTCACCGTTTCGGGGAGATACGCGATCGCCTTTTCCGCCGCGGCCTTCTTCATCTCCTGGTACTGGACGCCGCCGACGGTCAGCGCCACCAACGGTTTCGCGATGCTCGCCTGCGCGTCGATGGTCCGTTGCACCTCGCGGGTGATCATGCCGAACAGCTTGTCCGATTTGGGGCCGGTGAGCACGGCTTCCATCACGTTCCGCACGGTGAGGACCTCGTCGGCGATCAGCGCGCCGTAGTCCTTGGCCACCGCCTGACGGCGTTTCTGGAACATGCCCTGCCAGCTGAAGAACAGGAACCGGCGCGGCTCACGCGGGTAGAAGATCATCTTCAGTGCCAGCCAGTCGGTGACGAACCCGGTGACGAAACCGAAGATCGGCATGATCAACGGCTGCTTCGTCAACGCCCACGCGACGAACTGGATCAAGCCGATGACGAAGCCGAACCAGATGCCGGAGCGGGCGATGAAGCGGAGCTCGGGGGTCGCGACCTCCTTGATCAGGCGGCAGGTCAGCGATTTGTCGCGGACCATCGCGTTGATCAGCATCTCGTTGACGTCGAGGACCTCGTCGATGTTCGTCGACACCTCGCGCATCAGCCTCGCGACGACCTTCGGCGCCTGCGCGCGGACCTGGTCGACCAGCATGCGCTGCGCCCGGGTCGGCAGCAGTTCCCAGAGTCTGGGCTGGTACTGCTCCATCACTTCGCGGGTGACGTCCTCGACGGCCTTGAGGAGCGGCTCTTCGAGTTCCTTGACCATTTCCTCGGGGTCGAGCCGGGAGAAGATCTCCTGCGGATCGACGAGGTTCTTGGTGAGCAGGTCGACGGCGGTGGTCGCCATCCGGCGCGAGTTGGCCGGGATGACCCCCTGCCAGCCGAAGAACGGTCTGATCCCGACGAACTCCAGCGGCCGGAACATCATCTCGATGGCGACGCGTTTCGTGATGTACCCGATGAGCGCGGCGATGAAGGGCATCGTGGCGTAGACGTGCCAATGCTCGCGGATGTCTTCGAGGATCGCCGAGATGTCCAACCGGGCCTCCGCTGCTTACGACCTGTCAACAATGCAGGATGCCATGTGATCGGTCCACCGCACGCCGAGTGCAGCCGTTTGGCGGTACTGCCCGACGGGTGCCCGCTCATTAAGGTGGCCGCCATGGTCGCTCCTGAGAAGACGGCGCCTCAGGCGCCCTCAGCGAAATCGTCCCCGTTCGCGGGCGCTGTCCGCGGTTACGACAAGCGTCAGGTCGACGAGCGCCTCGCCGAACTGGCGACCGAACTCAAGCAGACCTCGCGCAGCCGCGACGAGGCCGTGGCGACCGCCGGTGAGCTCACCAAGGCGCTCGGCCATGCCCAGAAGGAACTGGACGAGACCAAGGCCGCCCTCGTGCGGATGAGCTCGAGCCCGTCCGGTGCCGGCGCGATGGCCGAACGCGTCCGCATGATGATGCAGCTCGCCGAGGAGGAGATCGCCGACCTCAAGGCCGCCGCGGAAGCCGACGCCAAGTCGACCCGGGCCGAAGCGGACAAGTACGCCCACGAGACGCAGCGCGCGAGCGACAAGGCGGCCAAGGACGCGCAGGCCGAGCGGGAAAAGCTGCTCGCCGACGCCAAGGCGGAGATCGAGCGGCTGAACTCCGAGGCGGCGCAGAAGCGCAAGGAACTGGACATGGAGAGCGTCCGGGCCCGCGCCGCCGCGGACAAGAAGGCCGAGGAGGCTTCGGCGGCTCGTCGCGCGGAGGCCGAGAAGGCGTCCGCGGACAAGATCGCGGAAGCCGATCGGGTGTCGGCGGCCAAACGTGCCGAGGCCGAGCGGATCTCCGCGGAGAAGATCGCCAAGTCGGAGAAGTCTTCGGCGGAGGACATCGCCGCGAAGCAGGAGCAGGTCGCGGAGGCCCTCACCGACGCGAAGACCCAGCAGGCCGAAGCCCAGCAGGCCCGGAAGCTCGCGCTGGAACTCCGGTCGAAGGTGGCCGATCGGCTTTCCGCCACGGACGTCGCCGTTCAGGAAGCCATCCGGCTGCTGGCTCCAGCTCCTGATGCCGCCGAGGCCGACGCATCGAAGCCGAAGCCCGCCCCCACCAAATCCAACGGCCCACGCCCTTCCTAACGCCGGACGACGGCGAACAGCTCGTCGTCGATCCAGCCCCTGGTGTGCAGTTCGGCGCAGAATCGCTGGTACGACTCGGCGAGCGCGGCCCTTTCGCGCTCGTCGGGTTCGACCAGCGTTCCCTCGCCGAGCCCCGCGGACGCCTCGGTGAGCCCGCCCGGCAGGACCCCCGCCGCGGCGAGCAGCGCGGCGCCATAGCCCGTCTCCGCCTGTGGTGACACCCGCAGGCCGAGGCCGGTGACGGTCGCCCTGATCCGTGTCCACAAAGGACTCCTGCTGCCGCCGCCCGCCGCTAGCAGCGGATCAGTGACCGTCACACCGAGACGGCGCAGGTGGTCCAACGCCAGCTGTTCGAGGAAGGCGACCCCCTCGAGCCTGGCCCGGTGCAGCTGCACCTCGTCCGCTTCGCCGGAGACGAAGCCCTCCGCGTCCGGGCTGGCGAACGGGAAGCGCTCGCCCTTGCGCCGCAACGGATACGCGACCACCTTCGCCGGACCCAGTGCGGCCGCCGCCGCGTCGAGTTCGGGAAGGCGATCCTGCCCGGCGACGGCCTCGCCGCCGGTATTCGACGCGCCGCCGGGCAGCCACCAGCCGTCCGGATGACGGTGGCTGTACATCGCCCCGGTCGGATCCGGCACCAGTTCTTCGGTGACTCCCTTGAGCACGTACGTCGTGCCGAGGATGCCGACGAAGCTCCCGGGGGCGACCGCCCCGGCCGCGAGCTGGCCCGCGCAGCCGTCGGTCATCCCGGCCACGACCGGGCAGCCCGCCGGGAGTCCGGCGACCGGACGGGCCACCTCGCCCAGCACGGTGGCCGGCGCGACCACCGAGGGAAGCAGGCTCATCGGCACTCCCAACGCCTCGAAGACCTCGGCGGGCCATTCGAGGGCGAGCGGGTCGTAGCCGCTCTTCAAGGCATGCGACCAGTCGGCCGCCACCGGCCCGCCGGTGAGCTCCGCGGCGATGAGATCGGGGGTGTGCCGGATCCCGGTGACGTCGGGGACGTGCCGGGCCAGCCAGGCGATCCGGCCGAGCGCGGCCGTGGCGGACACGCCGAAACCGAGCCGCCGCCAGCGATCCGCGCCGAGCCCGGTGGCCTCGCGGTTGAGCTCCGCGCCGCGCCTGTCGTCGTACATCAGCGCGGGCGTGACCGGCTCACCGGACGCGTCGACCCCGACGATCGTCCCCGACGTCGCGGCGATGGCCACCGCGGCGACCTCGCCGCCCCTGCCCGGCAGCTCGCCGGTGACCTTCGCCAGCACCGTCTTCACCGCCGGCCACCAGGACCGGGCGTCCTGCTCGCTGTGTCCGCGGCCGTCGCGGACCGGCGCGGGCAGCGGCTCGGCGGCCGAAGCGAGGACGGTGCCGCCGCGCACCGCGAGGGCTCGGACCCCCGCGGTGGCGACGTCGATGCCGATCGTGACGGGTTGGTTCACGTGGTGACGACCTTCTCTCCGACTTCTTGCAGACTCTTGTCCTCTTCGATCGCCTTCGCCGTCTCATCGGGCAGCTTCAGGTAGCGCACCATGACCGCCGCGACCAGATACAGCGCGGCGAAGACGATCACCACGCCGGCCGCGCCCAGCGGGCCGAGGAACACGCTGACGATCGCCGGGCCGACGAAGGCCGCCGCGCCCGCGCCCAGGTTCAGCAGGGCCATCGCGCCACCCTTGTTCTCCGGGGCGAGCGAGGGGAGCAGCGCCGAGATCGGCACGAACCCGGCGAGCGTGGCGCCGTACAGCGCGCCGACGAGCAGCGCGAGCCAGTAGTACTCCGCGCCCATGGCGATCGGGACGAAGTAGAGCAACAGGATCGAGATCGCGCAGCCGATCGCGCCGAACCAGAAGATCGTGGTGCGCCAGCCGATCCGGTCGCTCAGCACGCCGAAGATCAGGTTGAAGAAGATGTTCGTGCCGTAGATGACCGAGACCAGGAGGAGCCAGCGGCTCTCCCCGAACCCGATGCCCTCGATGAAGATCGTCGGGAAGAACACCAGCATCCCGAACTCGGGCGCGGTGTTGATGACGCGGACGAGCATCCCGACGCCGACGCGGGGCTTCTTCCACGCGATCGACACGCTGGACACCAGGCTCTGCACCGGTTTCACGTCCGGTGGCGCGAGCCGGGTGTACCCGGTCCGTTGCCGCACACCGAAGATCGCGAGCAGCCCGCCGAGCGCGAGCAGCGCCACCGACACCCAGAGCGTCCCGTACTGGCCCAGCACCGGGTTCGTGAAGCTCGCGACCAGCGCGCCCAGCGTCGGCAGCCCGCCGGTGAACGCGAAGTAGAACCAGCCCACCGCCGCGCCGAGCCTGGCGACCGGCGCCACCGCGGTGATCCAGACCAGGAAACCGAACGCGAACATCGGATAGCCGAACCCGCGCAGACCGTAGAACACCAGCATCAACGGGTAGTTCTCACCCGATACCGCCACCGCGAGGAACAGCACGTCGAACACCAGCCAGATGGCCAGCCCGATCATCATCACGCGACGCGGGCCCCACAGATCCGACAACGCGCCCGACAACCACGACGCCAGCATCACGGCGACGCCGTACACGGTGATCACGTACGAAGCCTTGATCTCGGTGCCCGCGCCGTTGTCCGCCATGAACGGCGCGATGAAGCCCGACTCGACCCCGTCGCCGATCATGAACAGCAGCAGCCCGGCGTAGCCGAGGAACAGCGGGGCCGGCAGCCCCCAACGGTTCAGTACGCGGGCGAACCCGCTCCCGGATCGCGATAACGGCGATGTTACCTGGTTCATGCACGCCTCCATGACGTCGTGTTCAGCGTATCATGGATCGTGTTAACTTAACTTTCAAGATGTTACATCGGTGGATTTTCGTGTTAGCCTCGCGCGCCTGGGCGGCGGGTCTCGGTCAAGCTCGTGCCACTTGGATCGGGCGCGCAAGCGCGTTGCGAAAGCCACTTTCGCAACCTTCAGCGTTGCGAAAGTGGCTTTCGC
>Ga0307518_10000241_pt1 | contig 41161 bp, 25 predicted proteins | sample 25_EM_MG_FD_203889 | JGI IMG/M metagenome (GOLD analysis project Ga0307518, IMG submission 203889) | Populus trichocarpa ectomycorrhiza microbial communities from riparian zone in the Pacific Northwest, United States - 25_EM | ecosystem: Host-associated > Plants > Roots > Unclassified | place... | reverse complement strand
TGGTAGCAAAGGTCCCCCGCTCTCTTTTTCGCACCGGCAGGACCCCAGGTGGGCGATTCGGCACATCCGGTCGTGCCCGCGGACGCCGGTGGGTGAGAATGTCGGCATGCCGCAACTGCGCATCGCACTGGCCCAGGTCAACACCACCGTCGGAGATCTCGAAGGCAACGCCGAGCTCACCGTCGAGTGGACTCGCAAGGCCGCCGAAGCAGGCGCCCACATCGTCGTCTTCCCGGAGATGTCCCTCACCGGTTACCCCGTCGAGGACCTCTCCCTCCGCCCGACCTTCGCATCCGCCTCGAAGCAGATGGTCGAAGCGCTCGCCAAGCGGCTCGAAGACGCCGGATGCGGCGAGGTGCTCACCTACATCGGATACCTCGACCTGGACGAGACCGGCCCGCGCGACGCGGCGGCCGCGCTGTACCGCGGTGAAGTGGTCGCCCGCCAGTTCAAGCACCACCTGCCCAACTACGGCGTCTTCGACGAGCACCGCTGGTTCAAGCCGGGCCACGACCTCGAAGTCGTCCGTTTCCACGGCGTCGACGTCGGCATGGTGATCTGCGAGGACGTCTGGCAGGACGGCGGCCCGATCTCGGCGCTGGGCAAGGCCGGGGTGGACCTCGTGGTCGCGCCCAACGCGTCGCCCTACGAGCGCGCGAAGGACGACATCCGCCTGCCGCTCATCGCCCGCCGCGCGGCCGAGGCCGGGGCGCCGCTGGTGTACACGAACCAGATCGGCGGCCAGGACGACCTCGTCTTCGACGGCGACTCGATCGTGGTGGGCGCGGACGGCCGACTGCTGGCACGCGCGCCGCAGTTCGTCGAGCATCTGCTCGTCGTCGACACGGACCTCGTCGCCGGCGGGCACACCGCCGAAGGCGAGTTCGAAGGCCTGCGGGTCAAGCGCCGCGTACTCAGCGAAGACCCGGTCCCGGCGTACACCCCGAGCACCGAGTCCGCGATCAGCGAGCCGCTGTCCGACGAAGCCGAGGTGTGGCACGCGCTCGTCGTCGGTCTGCGCGACTACGTGCACAAGAACGGCTTCTCGTCGGTGACGTTCGGGTTCTCGGGCGGCATCGACTCGGCGGTCGTGGCGGCGCTGGCCGCCGACGCGCTGGGCGGCGACAACGTCTACGGCGTTTCGATGCCTTCGGAGTACTCCACGGAACACTCGAAGGGCGATGCCGAAGACCTCGCCCGCCGGATCGGCGCGCACTATCGCGTCGAACCGATCGCGGACATGGTCAAGGTCTACGTCGAGCAGCTTCAGCTGACTGGCCTCGCCGAGGAGAACATCCAGGCGCGTGTCCGCGGCATGCTGCTGATGGCGCTGTCCAATCAGGACGGTCACCTGGTACTCGCCACCGGTAACAAGACCGAACTCGCCGTCGGCTACTCGACGATCTACGGCGACGCCGTCGGGGCCTTCGCGCCGATCAAGGACCTGTTCAAGACGCACGTCTGGCACCTGGCCAAATGGCGCAACAAGGAAGCCGAGAAGAACGGCGAAACCCCGCCGATCCCGGAGAACTCGATCACCAAGCCGCCGTCCGCCGAGCTGCGCCCGGGTCAGCTGGACAGCGACTCGCTACCCGACTACCTGATGCTCGACGACATCCTCGACGACTACATCGAGGGCGACCGCGGCTACGTCGACCTGGTCGACGCGGGCTTCGAGCCGGAGACCATCGACCGTGTGGTGCGAATGGTGGACAAGGCCGAATACAAGCGCCGCCAGTATCCGCCGGGCACCAAGATCACGTTCAAGGCGTTCGGGCGGGACCGGCGGCTGCCGATGACCAACGGCTGGCGGGAGGGCACCGTCGTGACCCGCTCAGCTCAGCGCGACCTGCTTCCCGGCTGAGTTCGTCAGCACGGCCACCAGGCCGGGCTTGGTGTCGCGCCGGACGAGCATGTCCATCCCGAGCGCGCGGACCGCGGCTTCGACCGCGGCCGGCTCGGGGTGGACGCCGGTGACCATGAGCAGCGGGATCGACGGGAGTCCCCGCGTCGTCGGGTGCGGGGTGCTCCCCCAGTCGATGAGGAAGGGCGCGAGCCCGTCGAGGCCGCCCGCACCGGTGAGGCGCCAGGTCAGCAGTTCGCCGTCGTCGGTGACCCGAGACATCTCAGACGCCTCGCCCGGGTCGTAACCACGTTCACGTGCTTCCGCGATCGCCTCGTCGATGCCGTCCACCCGCGCCGCCCAGGTGATCAGGGCGGGAGCGGTCAGCTCGTCGATGCCGAACGGGCGCGGCCCGATGTGCTCGGGCTGATCCGGGTCGGGGCCGACCACCTCGAGATAGGCACCGGCGCCCAGGTCGGCCAGGTAGTTTGCCGTACCGAAACCGACATGCCTTCCGCCGCGTACCGGCGTGACGCCGGTCAGCTCGGCGACGCGCTCGACGGCCTCTTCGAGGTCCGGCCCGGCGTAGACGAGGTGATCCAGCACGAGGTCGCTCATGTCCATACTCCTACCGCAGCGACGGCTCCGGCGGCACCGCGGCCCGGCGATGACTCCGAAACTGTCGGACCGCTCTCGTACCCTGGGCACATGACGGCACCGGGCTACTCCGTGTTCGGCACCGCGATCGGCGACTGCGGCATCGCGTGGAGCGAACGCGGGGTCGTCGCGGTCCAGCTCCCCGAGGGCAGTGAAGAGAAGACGAGGGCGCGACTGACCGCGCGCCTTCCCCAAGCGACCGAATCCACACCGCCGGACGAGATCCAGCGTGCGATCGACGGGATCGTTTCGTTGATGGACGGCAAGCGCACGGATCTCACCGGCATCGATCTCGACTTCGAAGGAGTACCGGACTTCCACCACCGCGTGTACGAATTCATCCGCACGATCCCCGCGGGCAAGACGCTGACCTACGGCGACATCGCGAACATCCTCGGCATGCCCGGCGGCGCGCAGGCCGTGGGGCAGGCGATGGGCCGGAACCCGATCCCGATCATCGTGCCGTGCCATCGCGTCCTCGCCGCCGGCGGCAAGGACGGCGGCTTCTCCGCGCGAGGCGGGGTCGCCACCAAGCGCCGGATGCTGGTCATCGAAGGCGCTTTGGCGGACGAACCGACCTTGTTCTAGTTCTGGTCGCTCTGACCCGGCGACCAGGGCTTGAGCCAGGGCGTCTCCGGCCAGCCTTCCGCGGCGGCCATCAGCGGGATCGCCGTCGCGCCGTCGATGTGCTCGCGGATGATGTCGGCGTGCCCGGCGTGCCGCGCGGTCTCCTCGATGAGGTGGAGCAGCACCCAGCGGACCGACCACGCGTCGACGTCCTTCGGGTACCAGGGCACGCCCTGCGGCACTGGGACCGGCTGGCCGAGGTCGGCTATGCCCGCGATGACGTCCGCGGTGCGACGGGCGACTTCGTCGTAACGCTCGAAGACGTCTTCGAGCGTCTCGCCGTCAGCCATCACGTAGCCGGCTTCGTACTCCTTCATCGCCTCGTCCATTGGCTTCGAGGGCTTCTGGAGAAGGATGTCGATCCAGCCGTCTTCCGTGAACGCGGTGTGCTTGATCAGGCCGCCGACGCTCAGTGAGCTTCTGGTCGGGACGGCTCTGGCCTGTTCTTCGGTGAGGCCGTGCGCGGCGAGGCGCAGGACATGCCGCTGCTGCTCGAGGTAGGCGAGGAGTCCTTCGCGCTCATCGGCGACCGGGGGAACGTTTCCAGCCATGGTGGCTCCTTCCGTCGGGAAGAGGATCATGGCATCCGGCACGCGCTTCCTGGGGCGATTCGGCCCGGAAGGGAGCAAGGGACCTTTGCTACCACTTACCCCTGCGGACGCACGAACGGGAACAGCACCGTCTGCCGGATCGACGCCCCGGTCAGCATCATCAGCAGCCGGTCGACGCCGATGCCGAGCCCGCCGGTCGGCGGCATGCCGTGTTCGAGCGCGAGCAGGAAGTCCTCGTCCAGCTCCATCGCTTCGACGTCCCCGCTCGCCGCGCGCAGCGACTGCGCCTCCAGCCGCCGCCGCTGTTCGAGCGGGTCGGTCAGCTCCGTGTAGGCCGTGCCGACCTCGGAGCCGAACGCGATCAGGTCCCAGCGCTCGGCCAGCCGCGGGTCCACACGATGTTGCCGGGTCAACGGCGAGACGTCGGTCGGGTAGTCGGTGTAGAAGGTCGGCAGCACGGTCGCGCCTTCGACCAGATGCTCGTGCGCCTTCAGCACGAGATCGCCGTGCCCGGCGTCCTCGTTCACCGGCACCCCGGCCGCGCGGCACAGTCGCTGGAGTTCGGCGACGGAGGTGCTCGCGTCGATCTTCTCCCCGAGCGCGGCCGAGACGGCTTCGTGGACCGGGATCACCGGCCAGTCACCGGAGATGTCGTACTCGACGACCTTCCCGTCCGGCCCCGGGCGGCGAACCACCTGCGCGCCGTACGCGGCCTCCGCGGCGCATTGCACCAGTTCGCGCGTCAAGGTCCGCATGGTGTTGTAGTCGGCATACGCCTGATATGCCTCCAACATGGTGAATTCGGGGTTGTGCGTCGCGTCGACACCCTCGTTGCGGAAGTTCCGGTTCAGCTCGAAAACGCGCTCGACGCCCGCCACGCAAAGCCGCTTCAGGTAGAGCTCGGGCGCGATCCGCAGGTACATCCGCATGTCGTAGGCGTTGATATGCGTGATGAACGGGCGCGCGTTGGCGCCGCCGTGCACGGTCTGCAGCATCGGCGTCTCGACTTCGAGGTAGTCGCCCTGGTGCAGCCGCTCCCGCACCGCGCGCACGACGGTCGAGCGCATCCGCAGCATCGCCGTCGAGTCCGGGTTCACCGCGAGGTCCAGGTACCGCTGCCGCACCCGCGTCTCCGGGTCGGTGAGGCCCTTTCGCTTGTCCGGCAATGGATGCAGGCTCTTCGCCGTCACGGTCCATTCGTCGACGAGCACGGAAAGCTCGCCGCGACGAGATGTCACGACCTGCCCGCTCACACCGACATGGTCACCGAGGTCGATGCCTCGCCGCCAGCCGCCGAGGTCGAGCACGGAGGCGTCGAGCATCAGCTGGATCTCGCCGCTGAAATCCTTGACCCGCGCGAAACAGAGCCCGCCGAGGTTGCGCAGCGCGAGCACCCGGCCCGCGACGCGGACCCGATGACCGGTGTGGGTGTCCGGGCTCAGGTCGCCGAACTTCGAGACGACGTCGCCGAGCAGATCCTCCCGGGCGAAACCGACCGGATAAGGGTCGATCCCGGCTTCCCGCAACCGGTCCAGCTTCGCCATCCGCACACGCACCTGGTCGGGGCGTCGCACCTCCTTGGGCGCGGGAGTGGCCGCGTTCGCTTCGATGCGGTGGACCTCGGCGACGAATTCGTCGGTGACCGTCTCCAGTTTCAGCGCCCGTCCCGACCGTCCTGTCGGGACGAATCCTTCGAGCGCGCCGGCGACGATGCCGACCCGCGGCAACCGTCGAGCCGAGGAATAGCACAGAAAACGCGGCTCCCAGTCGGGCCCGTACTTGGCGTTGGACCGGTAGAGCGATTCCAGCTGGAAGAACCGCGACGCCATGCTGAGCACGCCGCGCCAGGCGCGCAGCACCGGGCCCGCGCCGATCCGCTCCCCCTCGGAGAAGACCGCGCGGAACATCGCGAAGTTCAGCGAAATCCGTTGCGCGCCAAGGTGTGAGCTCGCCGCGACGACCTCGGCGACCATGTACTCGTTGAGCCCGTTCTCGGCGTCGCGGTCACGCCGCATCAGGTCGAGCGACAGACCGCGACGGCCCCACGGCACGAACGACAACATGCCGCGAAGCTCGCCCTTGGCGTCGTACGCCTCCACCATCACGCTGCGGCCGTCGCTCGGATCACCGAGCCTGCCGAGCGCCATCGAGAACCCGCGCTCGGTCTCCGCGCCGCGCCACTGCTGTGCGTGCAGCAGCAGACCGGCCATTTCGTCGGCCGGGATTTCGCTGTGCCGACGGACTTTCGTGGTGTATCCGGCGCGTTCGATCCGTTTGACCGCCTGCCGGACCGAGCGGCGTTCCGGCCCGGCGAGGCTGAAGTCACGGACGTCGAGGACGGCTTCGTCACCGATCTCCAGCGCGCGCAAACCCGCGTCGGCGTAGACCTTCGCGCCGCGTTCGCTCGCGCCGAGCACGCCGGGCGTCCAACCGTAGGTGCGTGCCTCGTTCAGCCAGGCGCGGACCGCGTCGGGCCAGGCGTCGGGATCACCGATGGGATCCGCGCTCGCGACGCTGGTGCCCGCGAGCACGCGGTAGGCGACGGCGGCGCGACCGTTCGGCGAGAAGACGACGCTCTTCTCGCGCCTGGTGGCGAAATAGCCGAGAGAGTCGTCTTCGCCGTGTTCGGCAAGAAGGCGGCGTACGCGCAGTTCTTCCTCGTCTGTCCTCAAGCGACGGCTGCGCACGCCGCGGAAGAGCGTGTACAGCGCGGCCGTCGCGACGGCCGTCGCGCTGAGGTCGAGCACGAGGTCGAGCCAGGCGGGTCCTTCGCCGATACCGACCCGGCGCAGCTGGATGTTCTCCCCGGTCGTGTGGTTGACGACCCAGGCGAACCGCGCCCAGGTGTCGGCGAGACGGCCGGGGAAGGCTTCGCTCAAGCCCCAGCCGACGAGGATGACCGCGGCGAGGCCGCCGAACAGCACCGTGAAGCCATCACGCCAGGCGCCGGGCGCGAGCCGGGCGGGGAACGCGGGACGCAGGATCCAGAGGAACGCGATCATCCCGATCGAGATCAGGTCGGCGATGGCCAGCACCCACACCTGATGCGGAATGTGCCGGACCTGCCACGGACCCAGTTTCAGCAGTTCGGGTGACCACAGCAGGGCGGCCTGAAAGGCCAGCGTCACCGCCAGGCCGCCGACCTGGAACAGCAGGAGCGTGTCGAGGGCCGCGCGTTTGCGGCGGCGGAGCGCGGCGCCGAGGACGACGAGCAGCAGGACGATCACGAGGCTCGCGTTCGTCGGGATGCTCAAGGCCGAGAAGGCGATGTCACCCGTCCTGAGCACCGGCCCCTTCACGCCGCCGGCGAGCAGGAGGATCACCGAGAACACGGCCGCGAGCTGCACGAGGGTGGCGACGATCCCGCCTGCCCTCGCCTTCCACGGCGCGACTCGGCTCACTGGGTTTGCCATTCTGGTCCTTCGCGGTACACACAGGGGATCGACAGCTGTACTTACTTGACGTCACACAACCCTGTGTGGTTGTCAACGATCATCATCCTCTGGTCTGAATTTCCTCATCCGCGGGCGTGACGCCGCGGTGTGAAGCTGGTCGCAGGGCCTTGGGAGCGGTATCCGGGCATGTCACGCTTTGTCCTGTTCAGCTCCACGACCCGGGGACCTCTTCGAGGCCTCGAGGGAAGGACGGTCGACAAGGATGTCTGCCACCGAAAAGGATTCCGGCGAGCTCACCGCTCCGTACGGGACCGGCGCGGCGCCCCAGGCCACATCTGGGAAGAAGGTCCGCGTACATCACCTTCGCGACATGAAGGAGCGCGGCGAAGCCTGGCCGATGCTCACCGCCTACGACATGTACACCGCCGCGCTGTTCGACGAGGTTGGCATTCCCGTGCTGCTCGTCGGGGATTCCGCGTCGAACAACGTGTTCGGTTACGACACTTCGCTTCCGGTGACCGTGGAGGAGCTGCTTCCGTTGGTCCGCGCGGTCACCCGATCGGTGAAGCGGGCTCTGGTCGTGGCCGATCTGCCGTTCGGTTCGTATCAGCTTTCCCCGCAGCAGGCGCTGGAGACGTCGGTGCGGTTCATGAAGGAAGGCCGCGCGCACGCGGTGAAACTCGAAGGCGGGCGGAAATTCGCTCCGCACGTCGAGGCGCTGACGTCGGCCGGTGTCCCCGTGATGGGACATATCGGATTCACGCCGCAGAGTGAACACAATCTGGGCGGCTATCGCGTTCAGGGGCGCGGCGAAGCGGCCGAAGCGCTGCTCGCCGACGCGCTCGCCCTGGAGGAGGCCGGCGCCTTCGCGGTCGTCATGGAGATGGTGCCCGCCGAAGCGGCGAAGCGGATCACGCACGAACTGAAGATCCCGACCGTCGGCATCGGCGCCGGGCCGGACTGCGACGCGCAGGTGCTCGTCTGGCAGGACATGGCCGGACTTCGGCGCGGCAAAACCCCGCGCTTCGTGAAGAAGTACGCCGACCTCGCCGGCGTGCTGGCCGGGGCCGCGACCGCGTTCGCGGAGGACGTCCGGCGAGGCGAATTCCCGGCGCCGGAGCACTCTTTCCACGACTGACCCGCCTCTGACCTGCGAAAAGAGAGCAAGGGACCTTTGCTACCACCCCCGCCGAGGGAGCGTGGTAGCAAAGGTCCCTTGCTCCCTCGCGCTGTGCTGACTGTGTGGATTTCGGGTCATCCAACGCACCAAAATCCACACAGTCAACACGCGGGTCGACGCCTCTCCTCCCCTCCCGCCGCCCGCGGCAGCAAAGGTCCCTTGCTCTCTTTTCAGGCGGTCCTTGCGTGGCGACCCTCCTTTAGTTGTTCACGTATATGAACTTCAATCATGTCCTTGACTCTCATTCGTAAAGAGGCTTAACGTCTAGCCCGTCGCCGCCACGACCGAGTTTCGATCCCTCGACGAGGAGGACCACGGATGCGTGTTCGTGAGCGGGTTCTGGCCATTGCGGCCGGTGCGGCCCTGCTGTCGACGCTGGCGGCGTACCCGGCACAGGCCGCGACGGTCCGCGTAGGGACTTCGGAGCAGCTCACGGCGGCGCTCGCTTCGGTCACTCCAGGAACCGTCATCGAACTCGCGGCCGACACGACCTTCACGGGCAACTTCAAGGCGGCGAAGAGCGGCACGTTCAGCAGCCGCATCACGCTGAAGGGCCCGCGAAGCGCGGTCATCAAGGCCTCGGCCGGGCGCACGCTCGAACTGACCGGCAGCTACTGGAACCTGACCGGCTTCACCCTCACCGGTGGCCAGAAGGGCCTGATGGCGACCGGCGTCAAGAACACCGTCGTCGACGGCATCAAGGTCGCCGGCGTCGGTCACGAGGGCATCCACTTCCAGTACACGAGCACCGACAACATCGTGAAGAACTCAGAGGTGACCGACACCGGCCGCGAGTACGCGGGCTACGGCGAAGGCATCTACTTCGGTTCCGCGAAGGGCAACTGGCCCGGCGGAACGCCTGATCGGAGCGACCGCAACAAGGCGCTGAACAACAAGATCGGCCCGAACGTGCGAGCCGAGTCGATCGACATCAAGGAAGGCACCACCGGCGGCGAACTGCGCGGCAACGTCTTCGACGGGACTGGGCAGAGCGGCGAGCACTTCGCCGACAGCTGGGTGGACATGAAGGGCAACAACTACGTGGTCGCGGACAACCGGGGCAGCAAGGTCTTCGTGCACGACGCGACCTACGGCGGCTTCGAGGTCCATGTCCAGCTTGACGGCTGGGGCCGCGGCAACACCTTCTCCGGCAACACCGCGGACGTGCAGTCCAGCTACGCGTACGGCTTCTATCTCGTGAAGGCCGCGACGGGCAACAAGGTCTGCGCGAGCAACAAGGTGACCGGTGCCGGGAAGGGATTCGCGAACGTGGCCGCCACGGCGGGCTGCTGACGCGACCGAAGACCGGGGGCCCGCTCAGCCCGGCGGCGGGGGCGGGCCCCCACCCTTCGAACACACGCCGATTCGGGCAGAGTGTTCTTATGGAAGACCTGTACCCGCCGATCCACGTGCGCGCCGAGGGCATGCTCGACGTCGGCGACGGGCACCGGATCTACTGCCAGGAAGCCGGGAACCCGGGCGGCAAACCCGTGGTCGTGCTGCACGGAGGCCCTGGTAGCGGCATCTCCTCCATGGCCCGGCGACACTTCGACCCCGAGGCCTACCGGATCATCCTGTTCGACCAGCGCGGCGCCGGCCGCAGCACTCCGCATATCGGCACGCCGGACGTCGACCTGTCGGCCAACACCCTCTGGCACCTCGTCGCGGACATGGAAAAGCTGCGCGAACGGCTGAATCTCGACCAGTGGCAGCTCTTCGGCGGCTCGTGGGGCGCGACCCTCGCCCTCGCCTACGCCGAAACCCACCCGAGCCGCGTCAGCGAGATCATCCTGCGCGGCGTGTTCACCGTCCGCCGCGGCGAACTCGACTGGATCTACAACGGCGGCGCCGCGAACCTCTTCCCCCGCGAGTGGGAAGCCTTCCTCGCGCCGATCCCGGAAGACCGCCGCGACGACCCGCTGTCGGCCTACCGCGAACTCGTCTATCACCCTGATCGGGCGATCCGGGAACGTGCGGCCATCGCCTGGAGCACCTGGGAAGGCGCGATCGTCTGCCTGCGCCCGGATCCCGCCTTCCACAACCAGTACGCGTCACCTGACTTCGCCGTCACCTTCGCACGGCTGGCGCTGCACTACTTCTGCCATGGGGCGTGGCTGGAGGAAGGACAGTTGATCCGGGAGGCCGGGAAGCTGGCGGGGATTCCCGGCGTGATCGTGCAGGGTCGGTACGACGCGGTGTGCCCGCCAGCGACCGCTTACGAGCTGCATCGGGCTTGGCCGGACTCGAAGCTGGAACTGGTGGAGGCGGCAGGGCATGCGGTGACGGATCCGGGAATGCTGGCGGCGATTCGGGAGGCAACGGATTCCTTCCGGCCGATTTGACCAAGGCTCCTGAGTCGAGGGTCGCCCGCGCCTGCCAGGCAGCGAAACCTGGAACTCCTGCAAGCGTCACGGCACTGCGAAGGCCTCGCCAGCCCATCTGGGCGGAGCCTTCCTTCCCTCTCGTTATCTAGGTAATCGAGACAACATCTGCGCGAGTTCGTCTGGGAACTCCGCCATGTGCGGTTCGGCGCAAAACCTCACGGTGCAAGCCGCCGAGACAAACTCCATCGCCGAATACTCTCCGTTCGACAGCATCTTCGCAGACATTCCCAAAGGGACCGCAAAGTCCGCTTGAGCCTCATCTGTCATCGAATCAAGAAAATCGGTTTCTTCCGAGAAAACGAACTCTACAATTGAGTTCAAAACCCCCGCCATATCGGGAATATTCACTCGGCCGGAGAGTTCAATCATATCTTCATACTCGGCAAAACCGAAACGGTTTATGTGAAGGTGCTGCCTACTCACATCATTTCCCTCGGTAACTGATTCCCTGGCGGTCCAGTCTAGGTTGACAGACCAACGGACACGGACTGGCCGGGGTGCCACGTGCGCCACCTGGCGGAGAATTCAATCCTCTCACCTTCACCACCTCGAAAACGCCTCCTCGGGTTCCAGCAGCACCCTCAGCTTCCTCAGCCTTGATGAGGCACATGGTTTCAGCACATCCCGGGTGGTAGCGACCGTCCTCCGGAGCGAATTCCCGTACGAGAGAATCTACCTCACCGCCAGGAATTGGAGTCAAGTCATGACCAGAATGCCCCAAGTAAGTTTGCCCTGACGGGGACGTGTATTTCGCCGCAAAGAACGGCCCGGTGTCCTTGTGAAACTTGGGGCGCAGGCTATCGGCGTAGTCCGTGAGGTCGCAGTTGTGCGTGAGAACCGGTGTCTGACCTGCGACAACGAAGTACGTGTGGTCCGTGTCGACGGTCAGGTTGTAGACCCGCCGCACCTCCGACCACGACCGCGTTCCCGTGACAGTGGCGTCCCGATGGTCCCCGGTCTCCAGCCGATGGCCGGCCTTCAGATCAACAGCGTGCGACCACCGCTTCTCCGACTCCACCCAGAACGGATGCTCATCCGTCGCCACCACAGACCCACGGCCGGCCTCACTCGCGACACCGACCTCCACCAACGTCCGCTGGCTCGCATGCGAACGGGCATCAGTCACCACCCGGACAGCAGTACGCCCCGTCGTCGGATCCTTCGCCAGGACCTTGTCGCCGACCTTCACATCCTTGATCGGCTTACGAGACCCGTCACCCATCACCACCAGCGTGTTCGGATCAAAACTGTTCGACACACAACTCGTAGCCGAACCGCCCGACGACTCGTCGTGATGCTTACCCCGACTCTTGTTCCGCCCAGCCAAACCACCCAAAGCAGACAGAAGATCATCAGGAGAAGCCCTCGACTGAGCAACCTCCGACACCGCCGCCACGGTCTCCGCAACGTTCTGGACGACAGCCCCGTCCCCCACCACCTGCTTCTTGAAGAAATCGAAAACCCGACCCGAATCCTGCACATCCGCCTTGAACGCCTGCACCACCCGAGCCGGCATCAACGGAGACGAAGACACCAGATCCGTCCCCTTGAACACCGGCTTCAACGCCGCCTTCAACGACGGAATCGGATTCCGCTTCGCCGTCCGCTCCGCAACACCCCGCGCAGCAGCCGCAGCCGCCTTCTTCTTCGCCAAAATCGCCGCAGCCCGACGAGCCACCGGTGACCGCTTACGAGCTGCACCGGGCTTGGCCGGACTCGAAGCTGGAGTTGGTTGAAGCGGCCGGGCATGCGGTTACGGATCCGGGGATGCTGACGGCGCTTCGGGAGGCTACGGATTCTTTCCGACGTATGCCATGCAGAGGCGTACTAACCTGATTTTCACCCTCCGTAACGCCTGCATAGATCACGATCATCCCAATATTCTTCGAAGGCATCAACAGCGTTCCTCAACAGCGCTCGCGTCCTATGGCCGTCGTCTGCTGACATTGCCGTCAAACACCGCAGAGCCCTCATCGACATCGCTGCCGATGAGGGCTCGTGTGCGGTTTTCAGGGTTCTGAATCCTTAGCCGAGAGGGTGTCGTTTTCTGAAGAACCCATGTTCGTCAAGGCTGCCGCGCGGCCTTCTCACTGAAGCGTCCACTCACCCAATAAAGGTGGTCGAGTCCCAGCCATCATCATCGAGAACATTTCATTGTGATCTTCCCCGTATTGATAGACCGATGAATCGAACCCTGCATAGAACCTTCCATCGCTTCCCGAGTACACGGTCAGATGGAAGCTGTCCACGCCAATCGGGAATAGGGTGGTGTCAGCCACGTCTGTGCATCGGCGAGCCACGTCTACATCACGGGTGGTACAGACTGCGGAGGGATCAAAATTCGTCCAACTTGAGACCCTCTCCCCCGCGATAACGAGGGCTGGGAGATGGTCGATCCTTAGGCCAAGGTATTCACCCAAGAACTTCCGTGCCTCCTCATGACAGGCGAAACCGACACGCTCCAGACCCGCCACGATGGCATCCGTCTCACGGCGAAACCCGGCCCCCTCCCAGCCACACGACCTGAGGAATTTCTCCAGCTCCGACTCGCGCATCCTTTTCACCTCGATAGGTCTTTCGCTCCACGTCGAACAAGAACACTCTGACAGGATAGGCACGCCGCTTCTGGCGCCCCCGTGGCACTGCGAACGGTCAAGAACTCGATGTCACTCAACCGCAGCGAGCGCCCGACTTGATCCTCAAAGTCGGCTCCATGTTCGGCGATCAGAGCATTGCAGGCCCGGATCTCGGCACAGTTATCGGCTCCGCGGCCAGCGATCTGCCCACCATCCGCAAGAACGGAATCAATCTCGGGCTCGAAGTAGGCGGGGCGGGACGAATGACCAGAGTAACCTATGGAAACCATATCCGTACCCCGGAACCGAGCTGCTGCACTCATTGTGGCGTCCGCGGGAGCCGATCGCGCTGCTGCTCTAGCCTCAGGTCCGCAGTTGTGGGTGAGGACTGGTGTCTGACCTGCGACAATGTAGTACGTGTGGTCGGTGTCGACGGTCAAGTTGTAGACCCGCCGAACCTCCGACCACGACCGCGTCCCCGTGACCGTCGCATCCCGGTGGTCACCGGTCTCCAGCCGATGACCGGCCTTCAGATCAACAGCGTTCGACCACCGCTTCTCCGACTCCACCCAGAACGGATGCTCATCCGTCGCCACCACAGACCCACGATCAGCGCCACTCGAGACACCGACCTCGACAAGAGTCCGCTTGCTCGCGTGCGATCGGGTATCCGTCACCACCCGAACCGCGGTACGCCCCGTCGTCGGATCCTTCGCCAGGACCTTATCGCCGACCTTGACGTCCTTGATCGGCTTACGGGTCCCGTCCCCCATCACCACCAGTGTGTTCGGATCAAAGCTGTTCTTACGCACACAGCTCGTATCCGGACCACTCGACGACTCGTCGTGATGCTTGCCCCGTCCCTTGTTCCGCCCGGCCAAGCTGCTGACCAGATCGAGAGCGTCATCAGGGGTGGCACCGGATTGCGCGATCTCCGACACCGTCGTCACCGTCTCGGCGACGTTCTGGATGACGTTCCCGTCCCCGACCACCTGCTTCTTGAAGAAGTCGGTCACTCGGCCGGCGTCCTGCACGTTCGCCTTGAACGACTGCACGATCCGAGCAGGCATCAACGGCGACGACGACACCAGGTCCGTCCCCTTGAAGACCGGCTTCAACGCCGCCTTCAACGTCGGGATCGGGTTCCGCTTCGCCGTCTTCTCCGCAGCGCCCCTGGCAGCGGCCGCGACGGCCTTCTTCTTCGCCAGGATCGCCGCGGCGCGCCGTGCTGCCGCCGCCGCGGCGGCGGCAGCCGCCTTACGCGCAGCCGCGACGGCGGAAGCCTTCCGGGCGGCAGACGCGGCAGCGTCACCAGCGGTTCGACGAGCCGCACCGGCGACATCATCGCCATAGCGGCGGCCGAGGTCGACGGCATCGTCGGCGTAGCGACCGGCCCGGCGACCGCCGCCGATGAAGTCACCGGCCTTCCGAGCCCACTTCGCCGCGGTCGCGGCGTTCCCGCCGAACGGGATCGCTCCGGCGGCAGACCAAGCGGCGTTCTCCCAGTCACCCTCCACCGCGTAGATCGCGGCATTGGCCAGGTCGGCGATCTCCCCGATGCCGGGGATCATGCCCGCCACGTCCAGCGCGGTGTGCACGATGCCACCCGCCTTGTCCCACAGGTCACTGAACCAGCCGTGGCCATCCGGGTCGAAGTAGTTCAGCGGCGAACCCAAGACGTACGAGTAGCGGTTCGCGCTGATCGACGGCGAGGACGGGAGCTCGATGCTGTCCCGGGAGGCGAAGGTGCCGGAACCCGGCTGATACCAGCGCGCTCCCATGTTGACGTTCCCGTTGTCGGGATCCGTCCAGTCACCCTGGAAACCGACGGTCCGCGAAGCACCGGTCGACGCGATCCGCTTGCCGTACGGGTCGTACGCCGTCGAGTCGACGATGCCACCTGACGCGGGCGCCAAGGCACCGACGACGTCACCGTGCCGGTCGGAAAGCGTGAGCCGGGAGTCGGTTCCCTGCGAAAGCGACAGCAATGAGCCATCCGGGCCTCGGCCGAAGCGCGAGACACCGTCGCTGACCGTGTCTCGTTCCATGCCCGCGTACGAGAACTTCTGTCCGCCTCGGGTCGCGAGCCGGTCGAAGTCGTCATACGTGTATTCGGTCGTGCCGAATTTGACCAGCCTGTCGAAGGCGTCGAAGGAGTACTTCTCCTCCATGCCGGACGACGTGCGTGAACTCAGCGAACCGCGCGGCGAGTAGGCGTACGTGTAGTCGCCGTCGGCGAGCACACGGTTCCGCTCGTCGTAGGTCGCGTTCTTGTCGCCCGCCTTGACGCGGTTGCCCGCGTCGTCCCAGCCGTACTCGGTCGCCTTGCCCGCCGGGTCGGTCCAGGAGAGCATCCGCCCCTGGTAGTCGTACGAGTAGCTGTTCTGACCGGAGCCGGCCAATCCCGCGGTCGTCTTCGTCTTGACCCGGTCGTTCGGATCGTAGGTGTAGGCGAGGGACGAGAGAACCGTCCCGTTCGCTTCCTTCAGGACATCGGACTTCGGCCGCGCCAGGTTGTCGTAGTCGTAGGTACGGACACGGCCGGCGCCGTAGTCGACCGTCTTGACCTTCCCTGCCTCGTTGTAGCCGTAGGTCAGCACGCCGCCGGTCACACCGTCGGTGACGGTGTTCAGGCGCCCCTTGAGATAGCCGTATCGGGTCGTGCCCGCGGCATCCGTCCGGGTGATGACGCGTCCGGCGGTGTCGTAGTCGAAGGACGACGCACCGGAAGTACCGGTCGCGGTCAGCAGACCACCGCGATCGTTGTAGGTGTACGCGTTGCTCCCCGCCACCCGCAGACGACCGTCGGCGTCGTAAGTCCGTGTCTTGTCGGCGGTTTGTGTCTCGGCGCCCGAGCCGGTCTCCTTCACCATCCGGTTCAGGGCGTCGAAGGTCCGATCGCGGTTCACGTTCCCCGGCGCGGTCAGGCGGGTCGCGTTGCCCGCCGCGTCATAGGCCTGGGTCCAGGTCCGGTCCGCCGCCGCGGGCTGCGCGGCCGTGGACGGCTCGATCACCGATTCCGGCAGGTTCAGGCTGTTGTAGGTGAAGACGGTCTTGTTCGTCCGGCCGTCGGTGAACCTGGTGCGATTCCCGGCGGCGTCGTAGCCGAACGACGTCGTGATCGTCTTTCCGTCCGCGACAGGCTCGACTTGACTGGACAGCCGGTTCGCCGCGTCATAGGAGAAAGTCGTGACGCGCTTCTCCCAGTCCTCGGCCGTCTTCACGTTGCCTGCCGGGTCGTAGGTGAACTTGCGCTCCCGTAAGACCGGCTGCGAACCCGTCCACAGTCCGTCGACGTCGAACTCGGAGATCTTGCGGCCCGCGAGGTCGTAGTTGAGCCGCTTCGTGGCACCCGCGCCATCGCTCGCCCGGACGAGACGTCCCTGCCGGTCGTAGCCCCGCTGGGTCGTGACGCCTGCCGGGTCGACCGCGGTGATCAGCTGGTTCAGCTTGTCGTAGGTGCTCAGGATCTTCTCGCCGGCCGGGTTCTCGACCGCCACTACGTTGCCCGCGTCGTCGTTCCGGTACCGCGTGGTGTGCGAAGTCGGGTTGGGGAACCGCTCCACCGCGGTCGACGTCACCTTGCGACCCAGTTCGTCGTAGGTCGCTTCGACCCTGGCGCCTGTCGGCGAAGTCGCGGACAGCGGCAGGCCGGTCATCGTGTACGAGTACTTCCAGACCCCGGCGGCCGTGCCACCGTCCTGCGGGTCGTGCCGTTCCAGCAGCCTGCCCAGCTGGTCGTATCGAAGCTCGGTCGCGTGCTGACGGGCGTCGATCTGCTTGATCACCCGCCCCATGGCGTCGTAGCGGATCTCCTTGGTCGGTGTGATCGGCGCCGTGGCCCCGGGCGGCGTGTACGAGGGCATGCTCGCCTTCACCAGCTGCCCGAGCTTGTCGTATTCCGCCGTCGTGACCCGGCCGAGCGGATCCTTCGTCTGCGTGACCGAGCCGAAGGTGTCGTATCCGGTGATCATCGTCGCCCGGGTGTCTACCGGTGCGCCGCCGTTCGATTCGGTGCGGACCCGCGGACCGGTGGCCTGAATGGGCCTGGCCAGTTCGTCGTACTTCATCGTCGTGGTGTAGTCGGGCAACGACGGGTCCCCACGGGGATCCGTCACCGCCGTCGGCATGCCACGCTCGTCGTAGGCCCACTGCGTGACCAGCCGCTCCAGACCATTGTGGACGGTTTGCTTGGTCCGCTGACCGGAGGCGTTGTATTCGAACTCGGTCACCTCGGGCGTGTTCACCTGCCCGCCACCGGTGTTCGAGGGGTTGCCGGACTTCTCGGTGCGGATCACGTTGCCACTGCGGTCGTAGGTCAGGTTCGTGCTGCGGTCGAGCTTGCCGGGGTCTTCCCTGGTCTGGATGAGCCTGCTCACGACGTCGTAGTCGTAGGTCGTGGTCCGGTTACCCGCGGTGGTCTGCTTTGTCAGGTTCCCGGCACCGTCGTAGCTGTTGTTCTCGAGCACGAGATCGCGAACGTATCCGGTGACCGGATCCTTGTAGCCCTCCGCCACGACCTGAGCGATCAGGTCATTGGCGTAGTAGTTGTTGCGTGTCTTGCGGCCCATCGCGTCGGTGTGCAGGATCTGCCGCCCGGACTCGTCGTACCGGAAGGACTCGAGCACCGTCGGCTTCGAGTTCGCCGGATCGGTATCGCCCTCACCGTCGCCGGGGCGACCGTCGCCCCCGGCCGGGTCGACCACGCCACCGTGCCAATCGTGCAGCCGTATTTCGGCGACCTCGTTCCGAGCCGTGTAGGCATAGGACCGCTTCACCCCACTGGCGTCGATCTCGAACATCCGGTTGCCGAAGACGTCGAAGCCGTACCGCGTCTCCTTGCCCTCGGGGTTGACGAGGTTCACCAGCCGCCCGTGCTCGTCGTACTCGCGGGCGGTGACCCGGGCCGGATCGCCACCGAGGAGGTCGGAAGTCTCCTCACGCTTGACGTTCCCGTCCTCGTCGTAGGCCGTGACGGTCCGGGCCTGATGCTTGACGCCGGTGACGCTGTTCGTGGTCTCGGGTCCGGTCTCCGCGATCACCCTCGAGAGCGCGTCGTACTCATAGGTGGTCTTGATGCCGTCAGGGAACGCGTCCACATAGATCGTCGATGACGTCCGCCTCCCACCGACGTCATAGGCGAAGCGCGTGCGCATCCCGGACTGTTGATGGATCTCGCCGAGATCGCCGGACTTGTAGTACCGGTAGCCCGTGTTTTCACCCGTGGCTCCGACGGTGTTCAGGAGCAGGTCCGCGGGAACAGGGGACTGCGCGTCGTCGAGCGACTGCTCGGTGCCCGTGGTGTAGGTGTGCGTGACCTTTCCGCCGTCGGGCATCTCCTGGGTGAGGAGGTCGCCCTTGGCGTTATAGGTGTACGTCGTCAGGTACCGGTTGTCGCTCGCGTTCGTCGACCTGCCGTCCCGGCTCCACAAGACCTTGTCGTTGGACGGATCGAGTGGATTCGCGGAGTTGAGGTAGTAGCCGAAGTACTCGGTCTGGCACTGCCCGACCATCAAGCAGGTCTGCTTGCTGATCACGTTGCCGCGTTGGTCGAAGCCGAGCGTGACCTTGTTGAGGTTCTCGGAGACGATCGTGTTCTGGTTGCCTTCGTCGTCGTAGTCGTAGGTCCGGATCCCGTAGCCGATCTCTTCACTGGGCTGGCCGGTCTGATCCTCCGGGCGCACGCCGAGCCCCAGCGGGGTGACCGTCCGCAGGATCCGGCCCCGGACCGGGTCGTAGTCGAAGGTGTGGTCACGGTTCCCAGGGTCGGCGAACTGGACGGTACGGATCAGGTTGTTGTCTTCACCGGTGATCACCGGGACGCCCAGCCGCCATTTCCCGCCGTTGCGGTCGGTGTAGGTCTTGACCCGCTCACTGACCGTGTCGTACTCCACCTCCGCCGCGATCCTGCCGCTGGGCAGGACGATCTTGCTCAGCCCTTCCGATGGCTGGGCGGCCTGGAAGTGCTCGCGGACCGCGTTGTCCCCGAGGGGTTTGGTGAAGATGGCGACCTCGTCGATCGCCCCGGCGAAGTAGCCGTGGTCGTTGGCGGGCTTGGCGGGCCAGTTACCCGAGATGAAGCCCGCTCCCACGTACGCCTTGGTCTGGTTGCCGTGGTCGATCACCCCCTGTTTCGAGGCGACCTGGACGCCGTCCAGGTAGAGCCATTGGGTAGCCAGCGAGCCGGAAAGCACTACGTGGTGCCACTTGTTGTCGTTGACCACTCCCGGGGTGACCATCGGAGCGGTCGTACCGTCCGCGAACTGACCGTGGAGTTTGCCGTTCGTACCGACGTACAGCGCCGGTGTGTAGGCGTTCTGGACCGCGCCGGCGAGATCGTTCTGCTGATAGCCGAGCAGAACTCCGGAACCGCTGGTCTTGAACCAGAGTTCGACCGCGAGGTCCCTGCTCTTCTTGACGGCGCCGTCCGGCAGCTGGACCGAAGAGGACGAACCGTTGAACGTCGCGGCGGTGTCCGCCGACCCAGGGACCGCACCCGGCGCCCCGAGCACGACGTTCTTGTACTTGCCGTTGTCCTTGCCCCTGTTGAGCGCGACCTGGCTGACCGCGACGTCCCCGGTCTGGTCACCGAGCCGCCAGTACCCGTCCGGTGTCGTGTCGTTGACGACCGTGCGGAAGCGGGACTGATCGACGTAGTCGTAACGTGTGCTGTTCCCCATCGGGTCTTCGACTCGCCGCAGACGGTTTCCTTCGTAGAAGTACTTCCACTGCCGGATCTGTCCGTTGACCTCGGTCGCGAACACGTTGCTGACCTTGCGGTCCTGGATCTGGAAGACGATCTGGCGCTTGCTGGCGATGTCCAGCGCGCGGACGGGGTTATCCCCGTCCCAGAACAGGATCACGCCGCGCCCGACACCGTCGGTGTATCCGGTGAGCTTGCCGGTCGCGTCGAACCGGTACGTGGTCGCCGATTTGTCGGTCAGGGTCCACCCACCCTCCGGCACGGACTTGAAGGCGGCGAACCGGCCTTGCGGCGGCGCGTAGGTGCCGTCCGGGTTGAGCCCGAACCGCATCTGCTGGCCGTCGGGATAGGTGACGAGGACGTTCCCCACGTAGTCCCGGACCACCCGCATGTCGTACTTCGTCGCCCAACCGGTGCCGAACCAGTGGTCGCGGCGAGGGTCCAGCGTGTTGTAGGTCCGGATGACGCTGAGGTCGGGGCCCGCCGTGGGGATCTGGACGTCGACCGCGCTGGAGTAGTAGTTGCCGACCATCGGGTCGAAGTCGCGGTCGGAGCCGCTGTGCGGCGTCATGGCCATATGCGAGGTGATCGCGGGCTGCGGAACAGCGCTCAAGATGGCGCTGAAGGGCAACGCTTCGCTCTCGCTGTTGCCGTCGAACGCGAACGAACGCCAGAGATAGATCTTGTTCCAGAACAGCTTCTTGTCCGGGATCGTCCACGTTGGACTCGTCTGACGCTCCGAACTGAAGCATTTGACGGGTGTCTCGTCCGGACCCTTTTCACACACCTCGAACCGGTACTTCAAGGTACTGCCCGGGGGAGGGTCGACGTCGATCCCGTTCGCCCACAGCTGCGGGGTCAAGGTCTGGACGGAGGCTCCGTTGGGCGGGTACTGCTGTTTGATGAACGGCGGCACGTCGTACACGTCGAGCCCGATCCGCGCCGGCGCGACCTGGTGATCGGTGAAATAGTCGCCCGGTTTGCGCAACATGCTGAAGTCGAGCAGGTAGCTGCCGACACCGATGGCCTTGATCTCGGCGTCGAGCGTGACGGACGCGCCTCGCGCCACATCACCGGGAAGCTCCGCGGCCACGTGCGAATCGCGCAGGGTCCCGCTCCGGTCGTAAATGCGGTAGCCCAGCGCGAAGTCGTTGCGCGTCCACGCCTGCGCGCCACGGTTGGTCACGGTGATCTTGACCTTGCCCGAAGCGACCCTGGTGACCGGCGGTTCCGGAGTGGCACGGTCGATGCGGTAGTCGGCGTTGTAGGGCGAGTGCGTCACGTACAGCCGCGGCGGGTTGGCCGTTCCGAACCCGGTGAAGCGCTTCCAAGCCGCAGGGTCGGTCGGTGCCTGAAGAGCGAGACCGTGATTGGGCGAGCCGCTCGCCCACTGCTGGACGAGGTCACGGCCTCCGACGCCCAGGTCGATCAGCTCGTGTGCCGTCGGACAGTTGGAACGGGTCGCCAAGGGCGCCATGTACCCGTGCGAGAAGACTCCTCCGCCCAGTGCGGCGCCGATCGGAGGCGTCCCGGAAGAACCCCAGTCCGAGGTGACGGCGTGCACCGACATCGGGCGAGGCGTGCAGGAACCGGACCAGAAGTTGGTGAGCTGCAGCTGAGCGCCGAAGATCCGGTTGTCCTTCAGGTCGCCACCGATGCCGCCGAACCTCAGGAAGCTCGATGCGGTCTTGCCCCCGCTGCGGCCGATACGCAGCTCGTGGTGGTTCGTGTAGCGCGCACCGTTCTCGACCACCATGTTGCCGGTGCTGACCGACTCCTTGACCACGGTCGGGTCCACCTGCACGGGGTAGACCCGGGCCGGGTCACGCAGCCACGCGGAGTCGAGGTCAACCCGGAGGATCTGCTTGCCGTCACGGCTTCCGAGCCGATAGGTGACGCCATGGGAGGTCGCGGGTTCGCCGCTTTCCTGGCGGCTGGAGTCGATCATGTAGCCGGCCGGGACCCGCAGGACGACCGCTCCCGCCTGGTCGACGAAGACGATCTGACCGTCGGCGATCTTCGCCTCGAGACCCTTCAAGTCGAGAGCGAACTCCCACGCGTGAGGAGCCTCGGGGTTCTTGAGGACGAACCACTCCTTCGCCGCACCAGCGGTGAACTCGACCCGCATGTCGGCGTTCGGCAGGACATCCGGGTAGCCGACCGCGTTGCCTTCCGCGCGTCCGGCTGTCGCCCGTGCGCCGAGCAAAGTGAAGGCGGCTTCGTGCCCCGCGGCGTCACTGACCCGCATCGAGCCGCTCGTCTGCCCCATGTGGACCTGGAGTTCGTCGCCCGCTTTGCGCCATCCACCCGCTTGATCGGGGACCGCGGCGGTGTCGACGGGGCCGTAGCCGCCCCCGGGAAGTGGAAAGTTCAACGGGTCGTGGCCGTACACGGTGGTCTGCGTACCGTCGGGGTTGGCGTAGACACTGCTGTGCGTGCTGCGCTGCTGAGGAAGTTCCTTGCTGGCTTGTGCGTCGAAACCACGGACCTGGGTGGCGGGCGGCGGGACGGCCTTCGCGCTGCTGCGCTTGTCCGCGGCGGGCTCGGGGAAGGTCAGCGGTGGATATTTCGACTGAAGTGAAGCGGCTGTAGCCCTGTTGACCGCCGGCGCGGCAGCGCTGTCGGGTGTGGGCCGGTCCGGAACGCCCTCGGCGGAACCCGATTGCTGCTTCGGCGCGTCCGCCGCCGCGGCGGCTCCTGCTTCGTCCGAAGACGGGAAACGCTGCGAAGCCGCGGGCCCCAGCGTCGCGACCAAGGCGACGATCAACAGCAATGCGAGCGTCACCCGGAGTCTTGCGCGCAGGACAGGTCTACGACGGATCCGCTTCATGACTTCCCCCCTTGGGATGCCCACCCAGGACAGCCCTCGGCTCCTTCAGAGCAGGTCGGCGAGTCGATATTGCTGGGCGTCGAGAAGTCCGGCAAGACCTTTTGCCGATTTTGGGCCGAATGGCCGTGCCTGAATGGACACCCGGACTTGTCCAGCAGGGCATCGAACGCCCGTTCGACGCGAAGATTTCGGCGTTAGCCGAAGATGAGGTTTATCACAGGCCATCGCGGACTGCGCGGGATCACACTTTCAGCCGAATGACGTGACCCGGACCAGGCGCTAGCGTCCGGCATGCTCATAGCCAGAAACGAGGGCGCTGGGGGCGGAACGTCGCGTCGCGTTGCAGAATGAGCAACTCGCGATTCTTGTGCGTTCGTGAGCACTTTCCGCACATGGCACTCTCCGTATTCGGAGAAAGAAGGTCCAATGCGGACTCGAAGATCCCTGGTCGTCTCCGTGGCCGCCACCGCCCTGTTGGGCACCGTGGTCGTCACGGCACCCGCGGCTCACGCCGCTCCGGTGCTCCCCGGAGACTTCGCACTGATCGACACGCCCACCGGCCAGCAGGCCGGAGAACTCACCGACGCCGCCTTCCTTCCGGACGGAAGTGTCCTGAGCACCGGTCGTCTGGGAACCGTCCACCTGACACCACAGGGCGGCCAGCCGACCCAGATCGCGTCACTCCCGGTGTTCACCTCCGGTTCGCTCGGCCTCACCGGAATCGCGGTGGCACCTGACTTCACCACCAGCCGAACGGTCTATACCACCAGGGCGTTGTCGACCGGTACGTCCACCCAGGTGTTCCGCCTCAGTAAATGGCAGGCCGACGGGACGGGTGCACCGACCGGTCTGGCGAACGAAACGCCGCTCATCGAGTTCCCGGTGAACTCCGACAACAAGGGCATCCAGGATGTCGTGGTCGAGCCTTCGGGTGACACTCTCTGGGTCGCGGTGGGTGACAACTCCGTCGTCCGGCCGACAGACGGAGCGACCAAGGACAACGTGGACAAGTTCGCCCTGCGCGCGTTGGATCCGGCCCAGCCGACCGGGAAAGTGCTGCGTATCGACACCAGCGGCCAAGGCCTGTCCACGAATCCGTACTACGAGGCGGGATCCTCCCGCTCCTGGCGAAGCCGTAACTACGTCAGCGGGCTGCGTGATCCGCGAATCGCGCTGGACCCTCGAGGCGGGGTGGTCGTCACCGACACCGGATGGGGTGCGCGCCACGAGGTCAACCTCGCGTTCGCCGGGCAGAACCTCAAATGGCCGTGCTGGGAAGGAACCACCAAGGCACCGGGCTATCGCGACCTACCGGAATGCGCCAATGTCGCCAATGCCGGGCCATTCGCCGAATCCGTGCACGGAACCGCGGATACCTTGGTCGGCGGAGTCGCTTACACCGGAACCTCCTACCCCGCCATGTACCGGGGAATTCATTTCGTAGCCAACAAGGGCGCACATTCGCTTTCGACCCTTGCCTTCGACTCGAGCGGCCGGGCGACGCAGCAGATCACCGCCCTCGCCACCGATATCGGTGACCCTGTCGCCGTATTGACGGCACCGAACGGCGACATAGTGGTGGCCGACGCCGCATCCGCCAAGATGCGCAGGCTGAGCTACAAGCCTGCCGACAAGGCCCCGGTCGCCGCCTTCACCGGGACGGTCGCTCCGGCGACGAAGACGATCTCGTTCGACGCGAGTGGATCACATGACCCGGACCTCGAGTCCCTCGGCTACCAGTGGTCCTTCGGTGACGGTGCCACCGGCAGCGGTCGCACGACGGAACACACGTACTCGGCCGCAGAGCCGGTGACGGTCACACTGACGGTGAGCGATCCCCACGGCGCTGTGGCGAACTACAGTCAGACCTTCTTGCCCGGCGAGGCCGGTCCCACCGTCTCACTGACGACTCCCGGCGACGCGACCGTCTTCTCCGCGGGGGAATCGGTGCATCTCGCCGCGTCGGCGAACGATGACACCGATGGGCCGCTCACCGTCGCCTGGCGAGCCGACCGGCTGCACTGCCCCCGAAGCAGTACGTGTGAAGTCAACTCCCTGCGAACGGGTACCGGTCCGACCTTCTCGTTCCTCTTCCCCTCGGAGACCGACACCCAGGTCGTGGTGACGGCGACGGCGGTGAACGGCCGCAACGTGTCCGCGGGACAGCGGTACATCGTGAACCCGAGAACCGCCCGGTTCAGCGTCGCGGGCAGTCGTCCGGCGCGGATCAAGATCGGGGCGCACGAAGACACGAACCGGTTGGTGACCGTGGGCTCCCCCGTCCAGGTATCCGCCCCGGCAACATCGCTCGACCGAGCGAACTTCACCAAGTGGGCCGACAACCAGAGCACGGACCCGACACGGCAGATCGTCATGCCGGCGAGCGGGCTGGCCCTCCGCGCGGACTACCAGACCCCCATCCAGAAACGTTACGCTGACGAGGCCCCTCTTCGGACGCTCGTGGGCACTCCGGTGGGGCTGGAGCTCATAGAAGGTGACGGGCACTGGCAGCTGTACACCTCGGGGCGTCTGTATTGGACGGAGCAGTACGGCGTCAGAGCAGTCGCCGGAGAGATCCTGACGAAGTACGTCACGCTGGGGGCACACGCGTTCCTGGGGTCACCGAAGACCGACGAACTCGTGGCCAGAGCGAACAATGGCCGCTACAACGACTTCGTGGGTGGCCCGCTGACCGGCGACGCGTCGATCTACTGGACCTCGAGCATCGGGGCCATGGCGATCCACGGAGAGATCCGGGCGAAGTGGCAGGCGACCAACGGCGAGGCCGGACCGCTCGGCTTCCCGACCACCGACCAGCTGACGACGCCGGACGGGATCGGCCGCGTCAACCACTTCAACAACAACAACGCCTCGATCTACTGGACCGCGGCGACCGGCGCGCATTACGTGATGGGCCGGATCTGGCAGAAGTGGCGTTCACTGGGCTGGGAGGTGTTCTTCGGCTACCCGACCACCGACGAGGTGGCCACGCCGGACGGCGTCGGCCGGTACACCCACTTCAGCGGCAACGGCTCGATCTATTGGTCCCCGTCGACGGACGCCTTCGAGGTGCATGGATATATCCGCGACCGCTTCGCGGCGACCGGCTGGCAAACCGGTGTCGGCTACCCGATCACCGACGAGACCTGGACGCCGGGCAGTAAGGGTAAGTACAACCACTTCCGCCAAGGCGGGTTCGATCACTCGATCTACTGGCGTGCGGGGACGAACGTCGCCTGGGAGGTCAAGGGGATGATCCGGTTGCGCTGGCGGGATCTCGGCTGGGAAACGTCGTATCTCGGCTTCCCCACCAGCGGTGAGTACAACATCCCGACCGGCAAGCGCAGCGATTTCCAGTACGGCTACATCACCTACAACGGATCGACGGGAGCGATCGAAGACCGTCGTTACTGAGTGAAACGCCGGTGCGGCTTTCGAGCCGCACCGGCGTTGCCTTACAGCCGCCCGCCCGACGTCGTGTCGCCGGAAAGCCGTTGCGCCAGATAGACCGGCACTGTCGAGGCCAGGATCAAGACCGCCGCCACGACGTTGACGATCGGGGCCTGGTTCGGCCGGAACAGGTTGTTCAGGATCCAGATCGGCAGGGTCTCCAAGCCGGTCCCGAGGGTGAACGTCGTGACGATGATTTCGTCGAACGACAGGGCGAAGGCGAGCAGGCCGCCGGCCAGCAGGGCCGACCGCAGCATCGGGAAGGTCACCAGCCGGAACGTCGTGAGCCCGTCGGCGCCGAGGTCCATCGACGCCTCTTCGAGGTTGCCGCCCATCCGCCGCAGGCGGGCGACGACGTTGTTGAACACCACCACGATGCAGAACGTCGCGTGCGCGACGATCGCGGTGAACAGGCCGAGGTCGATGCCGAGGATCGTGCGGAAGGCGTTGTTCAACGCGATACCGGTGACGATGCCGGGCAGCGCGATCGGCAGGATGATCAGCAGCGACACCTGGTTACGGCCGAAGAAACGGTACTTCTGCAGCGCGAAGGCCGCCATCGTGCCGAGTACCAAGGCGATCGCGGTCGCCGCGAGTCCTGCTTGGACACTCGTGCCGAGCGCGTTCAGCGCGCCTTCGTTCTCCGCGGCCCGGCTCCACCATTCGAGGGTGAAGCTGGACGGCGGCCAGCCGAAGGTGGTGTCCGCGTTGAAGGAATTGAGCAGCACCACCAGCAGCGGGAAGTAGATGACGCCGAGGCCGAGCACCAGCGCCGCGAGCAGCAGGTATTTGGTCGTCCGGGAAAGCCGCATCGCGCGCTCCTACAGGTTGTCCAGCGCGCCCGTGCGGCGCACGGCGGCGAGGTAGGCGAGCATGATCACCACGGGCACGGTCGCGACGGTCGCCGCGAACGGGAGGTTGTTGGCCGCGCCGATGTTGTCGTAGACGACGTTGCCGAGCATCTGCGACGTGCCGCCGACGATCTTCACCGCGATGTAGTCGCCCAGCGACAACGAGAACGTGAAGATCGAGCCGGCGACGACGGCCGGGAAGGTCACCGGCAGCACCACCGAGCGGAACGTCCGGAACGGCCGGGCGCCGAGGTCGCCCGAGGCGTCCACCAAGGAGTTCGGCAGCCGTTCCAGACCCGCGTAGATCGGCAGGATCATGTACGGCAGCCAGAGATACGACAGCGTGATCACCGTCGCGAGCACGCCGTAGCCGGGAGTGTCCAGGCCGAACGGGTTGAGCAGCCAGTGCAGAACCCCGTTGCCGGACAACATGGTCCGCCACGCGTAGGCCTTCACCAGGTAGCTCGCCCACAGCGGTGTCATGACGGCGATCACCAGGAGCCGCCGTGCCCTCGGTGAGGCGAATTTGGCCATGTAGAACGCCATCGGGAAGGCGATGATCGCGGTGACCACCGTGACCAGCGCGGCGATCCCGACCGTCCGGAGGGTGATCGTGCGATACACCGCATCACTGAACAGGGTGACGAAGTTGTTCAGCGACCACTCGGTCACGACCTGGCCGGTGAAGACGTCGGTGCTCCAGAACGCGGTCACGAACAACGCGGCCAGCGCGCCGAGGTAGGCCAGTCCGAGCCACAGCATCGGCGCCGAGAGCAGGATTCCCAGGCGTAGCTTGGGTTTGCGGTACAGGTAGGCGGAGGCTTTCCGCCGCGGCGAATCGAGGGTGGTCGTCATCTTTCTCCCTTGGGATGGGACCGGGAGCGGCCGGCGTTGGGGGGCCCACCGGCCGCTCCCGGAGTTCGGGAGGTCAGCCCTTGATCTCGGTCCAGGCGCGCGTCCACTCGCCGTAGTCCTTGCACTTGACGTCGGTGCGGCCGTCGAGGCACTGCGTGATCGGCGTCGTCCAGTACTGGATCTTCGAGGCGTACGCGGCGTCACCGGCGTGGTAGGTCTCGCAGTGCTTCTTGTCCTTGGTTTCGGCGCACGCCTTCGGGTTCGAGGGCGATTCGCCGAAGTACTCGGCGACCTGGGCGTTCGCCTTCGGGCTGACGATGTGGTTCAGCCACTTGTAGGAACACGTCTTGTGCGGCGACTTCGCCGACACCATCCAGGTGTCCGACCAGCCGGTCGCGCCTTCGGACGGCAGCACGGACTCGACCGGCGCGCCCTCGCTCTTGGTCAGGTTCACCGTCACCTGCCAGGCGGTGCCGAGGACGGCGTCGCCGCTCTTGAGCGCCTGGCTTTCCTTCAGGTAGTCCGACCAGTACTCCCCCACCATCGGACGCTGCTGCTTGAGCAGGTCGACGGCGGCCTGGAACTGCTTGTCGTCCAAGGCGTACGGGTTCTTGATCCCGAGTTCGGGTTTGTGCGTCTGCAGGTACAGCGCGGCGTCGGCGATGTAGATCGGCGAGTCGTAGGCCGAGATCTTGCCCTTGTACGGGCTGTTCGCGTCGAACATGACCGACCACGACGTCGGCGCCGGGGTCACCTTGTCGGTGCGCCAGGTGAGCAGGTTCGCGCCCCAGCCGTGCGGCACGCCGTAGGACACGTTGTTGACGCTGTTCCACGGGCGGTTCTTGAGGAAGTCGAAGACGTCGGCGTAGTTCGGGATCAGCGCGGTGTTCACCGGTTCGACGTCGCCGGACGCGATGAGCCGCAGCGAAGCGTCACCGGAGGCGGAGACGACGTCGTACTGCCCGGTCTTCATCAGGCTCACGGCCTCGTCGGAGGTGCCGAACGCCTTGACGTTGACCTTGCAGCCGGTCTCCTTCTCGAACCCGGTGACCCAGTCGACGGCCGGGTCGTTGGAGCCGTTCTCCGCGTAGCCGGGCCAGGCCAGCACGTTGACCTGGCCTTCCGGCTGGCCGAGCTGCGCGAGCGCGTCGAGCTTCGGCGGGGTGAAACCCTGTCCGCCGGGCGCGGCGGCGGTCGAACTGGATCCGGAGGTTCCGCAGGCGGCCACGAGCAGGCCGGCGCCGAGCAGGCCGGCGAGCGCGAGTTTCCTGTTCTTCATTGAACAACCTTTCGGTACAGGGGGAGAACTAACCGGCTTCGGGGACGCGGAAGCTGTGTTCGTGCCGCCAGCTCAGGCGGACCCGGCCGCCTTCGAAGTCCGCGGGTTCGGCGGTGTTCTGCCGGACGACGGAAAGCTGGCCACCGGCGTCGAGCGTGACCTCGTAACGCACGGTCGCGCCCGCGTAGACGGTGTTGGTGACGGTGCCGGTGGCGCTGGTCTCGCCGACCTCGGCGGATTTCGAGAGATCGGCGTCGATGCGGATCTTCTCGGGGCGGATGCTGAACACACCGGGTTTGCCGATGATGTTCTCGGCGCCGCCGCCGCTGAGCAGGTTCGAGGTGCCGACGAAGCCGGCGACGAACGCCGACGCGGGCCGTTCGTAGACCTCGACCGGTGAACCGACCTGTTCGATGCGGCCGGCGTTGAACACCGCGATGCGGTCGCTCATCGTCAACGCCTCGTCCTGGTCGTGGGTGACGAAGATGAAGGTGATGCCGACCTCGCGCTGGATCTGTTTCAGCTCGGTCTGCATGGTGTGGCGCAGTTTCAGGTCGAGCGCGCCGAGCGGTTCGTCGAGCAGGAGCACCTTGGGCCGGTTGACCAAGGCCCTGGCGAGGGCGACCCGCTGCCGTTGGCCGCCGGAGAGCTGATCGGGTTTGCGCTCCCCGAACTCGCCGAGCCGGACGGTGTCGAGAGCTTCCTTCGCGCGTTGACGGCGCTCCGCGCGGGGGACGCGTTTCACCCGAAGGCCGTACTCGACGTTCTGTCGCACGGTCATGTGCGGGAAGAGCGCGTAGTCCTGGAAGACGGTGTTGACGTCGCGGTCGAACGGCGCGAGGCGGCTGACGTCGCGGCCGTGGAGTTCGATCGTGCCCGACGTCGGGAGTTCGAAGCCGGCGATCATGCGGAGCACGGTCGTCTTGCCGGAGCCGGACGGGCCGAGCATCGAGAAGAATTCGCCGGGCGGGATGTCGAGGTCGACGCCGTCGACCGCGTGGACCTGGCCGAACTCCTTGCGCAAGCCGCGCAGGCGGATGGCCGGAATGTCGCCTCCACCTGCGGAAGTGATAGCAAAGGTCCCTTGCTCCCCCGCGGCGGCGGTGGGCGCTTGATGAGGCATGGCGTGCCTTTCGGTGGTCGTCACAGCGCGCTCATCACGTGCTTGACGCGGGTGTAGTCCTCGAGGCCGTAGAGCGAGAGGTCCTTGCCGTAGCCGGACTTCTTGAAGCCGCCGTGCGGCATTTCGGCGACCAGCGGGATATGCGTGTTGATCCACACGCAGCCGAAGTCGAGCTTCCCGGCCAGCCGCATCGCCCGCTGGTGGTCGGTGGTCCACACCGACGACGCGAGCGCGTACTCGACGCCGTTGGCCGCGGCCAACGCTTCGGCTTCGGTCGCGAAGCGCTGCACGGTGATGACCGGACCGAAGATCTCCGTCTGGGTGATCTCGTCGTCCTGGCGGACCCCGGAGATCACCGTCGGTTCGTAGAAGTAACCCTCGTCCCCATGCCGCTTGCCTCCACAGTGGACTATCGCGTGCGCGGGAAGCCGGTCGACGAAACCGGCGACCCGGTCGAGCTGGGCGGCGTTGTTGAGGGGGCCGTAGGTGACCGACGTGTCGTCGGGCTTGCCGGTGGTGGTCGCCCGCGCCTGCCTGGTGAGAGCCGCGACGAAGGCGTCGTGGACTTCGTCGGCGACCAGGACGCGCGTCGCCGCCGTACAGTCCTGGCCCGCGTTGAAGTACCCGGCGGCCGCGATGCCTTCCGCGGCCGCTTCGATGTCGGCGTCCGCGAAGACGACTACGGGCGCTTTACCGCCGAGTTCGAGGTGGACGCGCTTCACGTCCTTCGCGGCCGAAGCGGCGACTTCGATCCCTGCCCGCACGGAGCCGGTGATGGACACCATCGCGGGGATCTCGTGCTCGACGAGCGCCCGCCCGGTGTCGCGGTCGCCGCAGATCACGTTGAACACGCCGGGCGGCAGGAATTCGGCGCAGATCTCGGCCAGGAGCAGGGTCGACGCGGGCGTGGTGTCGGCCGGTTTGAGCACCACGGTGTTCCCCGCGGCGAGCGCGGGCGCGATCTTCCAGACCGCCATGAGGAGCGGATAGTTCCACGGCGTAACCTGCGCGCACACGCCGATCGGTTCTCGGCGGACGAAAGAGGTATGTCCTTCCATGTACTCGCCCGCCGACCGTCCTTCGAGGACACGCGCGGCCCCCGCGAAGAACCGCAACTGGTCGACGACCATCGGCAGTTCTTCGGCAGCCGTGAGCGCGACCGGCTTGCCGGTGTTCGCCGATTCGACGAGGACGATGCCGTCCGCGCGGGCTTCGACGGCGTCCGCGATCTTCAGCAGCGCGAGCTGGCGCTGCGCGGGCGTGGTCTCGCGCCAGGTTTCGAAGGCCGCGGCCGCGACCTTGAGCGCGCGGTCGACGTCTTCGGGGCCGGCGACGGCGGCGGTGCAATACGGGCGGCCGGTGACGGGATCGACGATGTCGGCGACCTTGCCCGACGCGGATCCGGTGTACTCACCGCCGATGAAGTGCTTCAACTGCTGCACGAGACCTCCAGGGGCCTGGTGGCGTGAGGTGGTAGCAAAGGTCCCTTGCTCCCTTGTGGGGCGGCGAGGTCGCTAAAACATATAAGTCCAGATGTTAAATGACAAGACGATGGGGCAAGATTGCTTCCATCGGGTAGCGGTACGGGTGAAGGGCCACCATGCGTAAGGGGATGTCGCACAGCGCGCGATCAGCGATGTTCGCTCCGCTCGACCAGATCGGCCGGGCGGAAGCGGTCACCTCGCGGCTGGTCGACGCCATCACGCTCGGGCTGCTGGCCGATTCGGAACAGCTGCCGAGCGAAGCCGAGCTGGCCGCCCAGTTCGGCGTCTCCACCGTGACGGTTCGCGAAGCGCTCGTGGCCTTGCGACAGCAGGGTCTTGTCGAGACGCGACGCGGCCGAGGCGGCGGAAGCTTCGTGAAGACGCCTGCCAACCCTTCGGCCGCTTCGTGGCGAGAACGCCTTCGCACGGTCTCGCTGTCCGAGCTTCGCGACGTCGGCGATCACTACCTCGCCATCGCGGGCGCCGCGGCCAAACTCGCCGCCGAGCGGAGTTCGCCCGAGGACATCGAGCGGCTCGAACTGGCGACCGAGGACATCCGCACCGCCACTGGCGCGGAAGCGTCGCGCGCCGAGCGTCAGTTCCATCTCGAAGTCGCCGCGGCCGCTCAATCGCCGCGGCTGACCAGGGAAGAAGTGCAGTTGCAGAGCGAACGGGGCGGGTTGCTGTGGCTGCCGCTCGAACCGCACGGCACCCGCGAGAACGCCTACGCCGAACACCGCGCGATCGCCGCCGCCATCGCACAGGGCGACGGCGAGCTGGCCAGGAAGCTCACCGAGGAGCACATCCTCGAAGCGATAGACCGGCTGGCGGACGTGCATTTAGACCTTCTGGCCCCTTAAGCTGCGACATCCGCGCATCCGAGGTGAGCATCGTGAACGACACACCGTCCGCCGGTTCCGAGGTCGTCGAACAGGTATCCGCCCTGGTCGAGGACGTCTTCGGCCGGCTGAAGCCGGTACTGGCCGGCGCCGAGGGGCTCCTGGCCGCATCCGCCGATGCCACCGCGGAAGACCTGACCCGTCTCCGGCCGCAGGTCTTCGAGGTCCTCGGCGGCCTTGTCGTCGGCGCCGGGTTCATCAGCGCGCCGAACACGTTGGCCGATCAGGAATTCGGCTTCGAATGGTGGACCGAGACCGGGGACGCCGAGCCGGCGCAATTGGTCATCAGCCTCGATCCGGACAGCGAGAACTTCCTGGACTACACCCGGCAATCGTGGTTCACCGTCCCGCGTGACACCGGCCGCCGCCATATCAACGGCCCGTACGTCGACTACCTCTGCACCGACGAGTACACGCTGACCTTCACCGTCCCCGTCCAGCGCGACGGGGCTTTCGCGGGAGTCGTCGGCGCGGACATCTACGTGCGCGAGGTCGAGCGCCTGCTGGCACCGAAACTGCGCGCCCTCGGCGGCCGCGCGGCGCTGGTCAACGCCCAGGGCCGCGTGATCGTGTCGAACAACGCGCGGCAGGCGACGGGCTCGCTGGTCCGCGAGGTCGACGTCCCGGCGTGGTGGTCCGCCGGCGCGGAGCCGGTCACGACGGAGAGCGGCGCACACTTGCGGCGCTGCGGGGACTCGCCGATCGCGTTGGTCAGATCCGAGCGCTGACCTGCAGCGCGAGCCAGAATTCGGCGCGCACCCCGGGGGAATCGAGGTCGCGGCCGGTCAGCTCGGCGACCTTGCGCATGCGGTTGCGCAAGGTGTGCCGGTGGACGCCGAGCCGCGCGGACGCCAGATCCCAGTGACCGTGGTGTTCGAGCCAGCAGGTCAACGAAGCCACGAGTTCACCCCTGCCGGTTTCGTCGTGCTGCCGCAGCGGAGCCAGCAGGCTGTCCGAAAACGCTTGCGCCGCTTGGGAATCGACGATCTCCAGGAAGCCGCGCCCGGCGTGTTCGGCGAACCGGACCAGCGGGGACCGCTCGGCCTTCGCCGCTTCCGCCGCCTGTTTCGCCTGCCGCAGCCCGGTCGGAAAGTCCACAGTGGACACAGGTTCGGACAGCCCGGCGTGCAGGCCGCCGATCCGGGAAGCGTGCCGGGTGACCGCCTCCACGTCGCCGAAAGCGAGCACGAAAGCCCCGGACTCGCCGAAGAACACCGTCTCCCCCGACATTTCGGCGTCGAGCGCGTCGGCGAGCGACCGGCGCGCACTCGCGGGACCGGCGACGGCCAGCACGGACCACGGCGCTTCCGGGACCCCACCCCAGAGTGACTTCATCGTCCGCGTGGCGAGCTCGCCCTGCCCCGCGGCGAGCAGGTCGCACAGCCCCGACCTCAGGCGCCGCAAGGCTCCGCTGTGCTCACGGTTCTGTTCCAGCGCAAGGGAAAGCAACGACACCGCGGTATTGACGATATGCTGCCCCGCGGCGTCCAGCGGCTCACGGGTGCCGACGGCGAGCACGCCCCGCGCGCGGGTGTCGAGCGTCTGCAGGACGACCTCGTACTCCCCCGCCACGGTCACCAGCGTGCCCGCGCGCAGCCGCGCGAAGTCGTCCTGGAGTTCGCCGGCGAAGAGCCGCGCGGAGGGCGAAGCCTCGGTGACCGCACCCGAAGAGTCGAGCAGGAGCACCCAGCCGTCGATCAGCTTCGCCAGTTTGCGCACCACCCCGCCGGGGCCGCCCTTGCCGACCGCGGTCCTGGTCAGCTCCTGCTGTCCCTTGCCGGTGCGCACGAGCGAGGCGTACTCGTCCGCGGCGACCGCACGCGAAACCGCGCGCGTGATCGCGATGAACGGCGTCTTCCTCGGCACTTCCAGCACCGGGAGCCCGACCTCTTCGGCGGTGTCCACAAGGGACCGAGGGATGCTTTCGTGGCTGAGGCCGACCCCGAACCCGAGCCCGGCCACACCCGCGTCGACCAGCCGCCGGATGTACGCGGGCGACGTGGTCTCGTCGAGGGCGAGGCCGGTGGTCAGCAGCAGTTCGCCGCCTTCGAGGAAGGCCTGCGGATCGGTCAGTTCGGTGGGATGGACCCAGCCGATCGTGCGGTCGAGCCCCGCCTCGGCCGCACGCACCCGCAGGCCGAGCGGGCGTTCGGCCACGAGGGCGGCCAGCGTCAGTGCCATGTTGTCCAACTCTACGCCTCGATATCGACAAGATGTCGAGCTGACGACGCCCGGCGCGGCTCCCATCCTGGAGGGCGACCACCGTCCCTCGCGTCCGCAGGAGTCTGGCCGTGACCGCCACCACCGCAACGCAGCGCAGGCTGCGCACCGAGATCCCCGGCCCCGCCTCGCGCGCCCTGCAGGAACGACGCGCCGCCGTCGTCGCCGCGGGCGTGAGCTCGGTGCTGCCCGTCTACGTCACCTCGGCCGAAGGCGGCTTGCTCACCGACGCCGACGGCAACGTCCTGATCGACTTCGGTTCCGGTATCGCGGTGACCAACGTCGGCCACGCCGCCCCCGCCGTCGTGGACCGCGTCCGCGAACAGGCCGGCCGGTTCACGCATACGTGTTTCATGGTCACGCCGTACGAGGGCTACGTCGAGGTGTGCGAAGCACTCGACAAGCTGACGCCGGGCACGCACGAGAAGCGTTCGGTGCTGTTCAACTCCGGCGCCGAAGCCGTCGAGAACGCGGTGAAGATCGCCCGCGCCGCGACCGGCCGCCAGGCCGTCGTCGTGTTCGACCACGCCTACCACGGCCGCACCAACCTGACGATGGCGCTGACCGCGAAGTCCATCCCCTACAAGCACGGTTTCGGCCCGTTCGCGCCCGAGGTCTACCGCGTGCCCGGCTCGTACCCGTACCGCGACGGCCTGTCCGGCCCCGAAGCCGCCCGGATCGCCATCGACCGCATCGAGAAGCAGATCGGCGGCGACCAGGTCGCGGCCGTCGTGCTGGAGCCGGTGCAGGGTGAAGGCGGCTTCATCGAGCCCGCCCCCGGTTTCCTGCCCGCGCTTTCCCGCTGGTGCACCGAAAACGGCGTCGTGTTCGTCGCCGACGAGGTGCAGACCGGCTTCTGCCGCACCGGCGAGTGGTTCGCGTCCACGCACGAAGACGTCGTGCCGGACCTGATCGCCACCGCCAAGGGCATCGCGGGCGGCCTGCCGCTCGCCGCCGTCACCGGCCGCGCGGAACTGCTCGACGCCGTCCCGCCGGGCGGCCTCGGCGGCACCTACGGCGGTAACCCGATCGCGTGCGCCGCGGCGCTCGGCTCGATCGAGATCATGCGGCAGGAGAACCTCGCGGCGTCGGCGAAGCGCATCGAGAACACGGTGCTGCCGCGGCTGCGCGCGCTGGCCGAGGAGACCGGCGTGATCGGCGACGTCCGCGGCCGCGGCGCGATGCTGGCCGCCGAGTTCGTCAAGCCGGGCACCACCGAACCCGACGCCGACCTGACCAAACGCGTCGCGCAGGCCTGCCACCAGGCGGGCGTCGTCGTCCTCACCTGCGGCACCTACGGCAACGTCGTCCGGCTGCTGCCGCCGCTGTCCCTGTCCACCGAACTGCTCGAAGAGGGCCTGTCGGTCCTGGAGCACGCTGTCCGTACGGAGGCTTCCAAGTGACCACCTTCCCTTACTGGGTAGCCGGAAAGCCGGTCACCAGCGACGAGACCGTCGTCGTCCGTCACTCCTTCGACGGAAGCGAGGCGGGTTCTCACCACGTTCCGTCCACTTCGGACATCGAGGCCGCGGTCCAGGCCGCGCACGACGTCTCCGACGAGTTCGCGACGCTGCCCGCGCATGTCCGGGCGGGCGCGTTGGACCACGTGTCCCGAGTTTTGGGTGAGCGGTCCGAAGAGCTGGCACAGCTGATCACCGCCGAGTCGGGCAAGCCGCTGAAGTGGGCACGCGGCGAGGTCGGACGCGCGGCGTCGACGTTCCGCTGGGCCGCCGAAGAGGCTCGCCGGTTCTCCGGTGATCTGCAGCGGCTCGACACCGACCCCGGCGGCACCGGACGGCTCGCGCTCGTGCGCCGCGTGCCGAAGGGGCCGGTGCTGGGCATCACGCCGTTCAACTTCCCGCTGAACCTGGTGGCGCACAAGGTCGCGCCGGCGATCGCGGTCGGCGCGCCGATCGTGCTCAAGCCCGCGCCCGCGACGCCGCTGACCGCGTTGCTGCTCGGCGAGATCCTCGCCGAGACCCAGCTTCCCGCCGGCAGCTGGTCGATTCTCCCGGTGAGCAACGAGGAATCGGCCAAGCTGGTGGCCGACCCGCGGCTGCCGGTCGTGTCGTTCACCGGTTCCGTGCCGGTCGGCTGGGGCATCCGGGACAGCGTGCCGCGCAAGCACGTCGCGCTCGAACTCGGCGGCAACGCGGCGGTGCTCGTCTGTCCTGATTGGACGGATCTGGACTTCGCGGCCCAGCGGATCGCGACGTTTGCGATGTACCAGGCCGGTCAGTCCTGCATTTCGGTGCAGCGCGTGTACGCGCACGCCGACGTCTACGACGAACTTCGCGCGAAGGTGCTGGAGCAGGTGCGCGCGCTCGGGACCGGCGACCCGCGCGCGGACGGCGTGGACGTCGGGCCGCTGATCAACACCGACGCCGCTTCCCGGGTGGAATCGTGGATCACGGCGGCGGTCGACGCCGGCGGCGAACTGCTGACCGGCGGAAAGCGTGACGGAGCCACCGTCGAGCCGACCGTGCTCGCGAACGTGCCGGAGGACGCGTCGGTGATGGCCGACGAGGTCTTCGGGCCGGTCGTGTCGATCACGCGGGTGGATTCGGTGGACGACGGCGTGCGCCGGATCAACGACTCGCGCTTCGGGCTGCAGGCGGGCGTGTTCACGCGTGACCTGCCGACGGCGTTCGACGTGTCCGCGAAGCTGCGTGTCGGCGGCGTGCTCGTCGGCGATGTGCCGAGCTTCCGGGCCGACCAGATGCCCTACGGCGGGGTGAAGGACTCCGGTGTCGGCCGCGAAGGCCCGGCGTCGGCGATGGCGGACTTCACCGAGGAACGCGTCACCGTCCTGACCGGCCTCACCCTCTGACGACCCGCGTTTCGTCCTCTGGATGCGCTGGTTCGCGTCGCGAACTACCGCATTCAGAGGACGAAATGCGTGAGGTGGGCGTGCGCTTCGACGAGCGAAGGGCCGTACCAGGTCAGGTAGCGCCCGGAGACCAGGACGTGCTTCGCTCCGGGGAACGCTTCGGGGCCGTCGTCCGCGGTGAACTTGTAGGGCTCGTCGGGCAACACGAGCAGGTTCGCGTCTCCGGCCGCGAAGCGCGCTTGGAGCTCGTCGAGCTTCGGGCGCGGGTAACGCTCTTCGTCGTCCGCGTAGACGTTGCCGATCCCGACGCGATGCAGCACGTCGCCGCCGAAGGTGTCCCTGCCGAGCACGATCCACGGCTTGCGCCAGACCGGCACGACCGCGCGGAACCGCTCCGGCAGCGTCTCCCGCCAGACCTCCTCCGCCTCGACCAGCCACTCCGGCTCGGCGAGATCGTAGGCCTGCGTCAGGATCCGCCGGATGGAGGCGAGCGCGCTGGGCACGGTCGCCGATGCCTCCATTACCCAGACCGGGATCCCGTTGGCACGTAAGCGTTCGACGTCCTCCGGCCGGTTCTCCTCGGAGTTGGCCAGCACCAGATCCGGTTCGAGTTCGAGCACCTTGTCCACGTTCGGGTACTTCGAGCCGCCCACCCGCGGGACGTCCAGATCGACCGGATGGGTGCAGTAGTCCGTGGCGCCCGCGAGCCTTCCCGGCGCGCTCACCTCGACGGCCTCGGTCAGCGACGGCACGAGCGACACCACCCGCGACGCCGGTTCGCGCAGCGGGACCACTTCGCCGAGGTCGTCGATCATGCCCGCTCGAACGACAGTTTCCGCTTGTCGACGTCCACCGCGGTGAGCCGGACGCGGATCCGCTCGCCTTCCGGCAGCTTTTCACCCGTGCACTTGGACATCACCGGCGGATCCTCGACCAGGATCTCGGCTTTGGTCTCCTCCGCGCGCAGCACGATCGCGCTGAACTCGCCGCCGATGTGCTCGGCCATCACCCAGACCTCGACCTGGTCGATGGTGGCCCGTTCGACCTTGGCCGCCAGCGTGTCGGACGCGGACATCTGTTCCGGCACCTCCGAAAGCGCCGCGCGAACCCACTCGGGCACTTCGCGGCCGGCGCTCACCGCGAGACAGATCTCGGTGGCGAACCGGTCGACCAGCCGCCGGATCGGCGCGGTGACATGGGCGTACGCGCCGCCGATCCCGGCGTGCGTCGTCAGCTCCGGCAGTTCGCCGTCGAACGCGGTGTACCCGGCGCCGCGCAAAAGCCTGGTGGTGTCGGCGAAAAGCGCCATGGACGCGGGCTGACCGGGGTCGAGCGCGGCGAGGAACTCCGACACGCTCTTGCCTTCCGGCCACTCGATGTTCAGCGCCTGCGCGGATCGGCCTAGCCATTCGACCGCCTCGGGGTCGGGCTGCGGCAGCGTGCGCAGGACGCCGATCTTCGCGTCGATCATGATCTTGGCCGCGGCCATGCCGGTGAGCAGCGAGATCTCGGCGTTCCACGCGTCGACGTCGTTGCGCGGCCGCTGGATCAGCGCCCAGCCGCCGTCGGGGTCGCCGCTGATCTCCTGCTCCGGCAGCTGCAGTTCGACCGCGCCGCGCCGGATCGCGAGTTCGCGGCGCAGGCGGCCCAGCTCCGGCAGCGCGGCGACCGACGGATGCGGGTCGCCCGCGTCGATCGAGGCCTGGACGGTCTCGTAGTCGAACTGCTCGGTGGACCGGACCAGCGCCCGGCGGACCTTGGTCGCCGTCGGCTCGCCGTTCGCGTCGACGTCGATGGTCCACAGCACGGCGGGCCGGGTCTCCCCCGGCAGCAGGCTCGCCGCGCCCTCGGACAGCACCGGCGGATGCAGCGGGACGTTCCCGTCGGGCAGGTAGAGCGTCTGCCCGCGGCGGCGTGCCTCCTTGTCGAGCGCGCCACCCGGCGGGATGAACGCGGCCAGATCGGCGATCGCGTAGTGGACCCGGAAGCCGCCGCCGTCGGCGCGTTCGATCAGCACCGCCTGGTCGAGGTCCTTGGCGCCGGGCGGATCGATGGTGACGAAGGGCAGACCGGTGGCGTCTTCCCGTTCCCCGGCCGACTCGAGCGGGTCGACGACCGCCGCCTCCGCCTCGGCGAGCACGTCGGGCCCGAACGACTCCGGCAGCGCGAACTCGGCGCGCAGGTGACCGAAGTCCCCTCCGGCCGCGTGTGTCCTGATCACGAGTGGAGGCACCACCCAACCCTATCCCGATCCGGCGCCGTTGATCGCCCGTTCGGGTGCGGGCCGGTCGGGTGTACGTTACGGACCGAAATGAAAACCGATACCCTTTTCAAAACGACAGGAAGGGCCGTGGTGTGAAGATCGCGTTCGTCGGGAAGGGCGGCAGCGGCAAGACGACGCTGGCGTCGCTGTTCACCGCGTACCTGGCAGGCGGCGGGAAACCGGTGCTGGCGATCGACGCGGACATCAACCAGCATCTCGCCGTCGCGCTCGGCGCGAGCGAGGAAGAGGCCATCGCGTGGCCGACGCTGGGCGACAACATGGGCCTGATCAAGGAGTACCTGCGCGGCGACAACCCGCGGATCTCCGACGCGGCCTCGATGATCAAGACGACGCCGCCGGGGCGCGGGTCACGGCTGGTCCGGCCGTTCGAGGACAACCCGATCTTCGAGGCGTGCTTCCGCGAGTTCGGCGGCGTGCGGCTCGGCGTCACCGGGCAGTTCGACGAGGACGACCTCGGCGTCGCCTGCTACCACTCGAAGGTCGGCGCGGCGGAGCTGCTGCTGAACCACATGATCGACGACGCGGGCGAATACGTGGTCATGGACATGACCGCGGGCGCCGACGCGTTCGCGTCCGGGCTGTTCACGCGGTTCGACGTGACTTTCCTGGTGTGCGAGCCGACCGTGCGCAGTGTCGGCGTTTACCGGCAGTACGCCGACTACGCGCGGGACTTCGGGGTGCGGCTGGTCGTCGTGGGCAACAAGGTGACCGAGGACGAGGACATCGAGTTCCTGCGCGAAGAGGTCGGCGACGCCCTGCTGGGCTGGATGGAGAACTCGCGGCACGTCCGCGCCGCCGAACGCGGCCGCGCGCGCCCGATCGGCGAACTCGAGGCGCACAACCTCGCGACGCTGGGCTCGATGCTCGCGACCGTCGACGGCGAGCGGCGCGACTGGGCGCGTTACCAGCGTCAGGGCGTCGAGTTCCACCTTCGCAACGCGCGGGCTTGGGGCAGCGGGCGGGCCGGGGAAGACCTCACGGCCCAGGTGGACCCGGAGTTCGTGCTGGGGCCGGCGCTGGCCGGGCAGGACGCCTGATCTCCTCGTGAGTGGTAAGGACGGTTCTAACCGTCCTCACCACTCACGAGACTTGACCCACGCCCCACCGCCGCCCTCCGCTCGCACCTGAAGTCCGTGAAGG
>Ga0307518_10000240_pt1 | contig 41242 bp, 22 predicted proteins | sample 25_EM_MG_FD_203889 | JGI IMG/M metagenome (GOLD analysis project Ga0307518, IMG submission 203889) | Populus trichocarpa ectomycorrhiza microbial communities from riparian zone in the Pacific Northwest, United States - 25_EM | ecosystem: Host-associated > Plants > Roots > Unclassified | place... | reverse complement strand
ATCTAGATATCGACAAAACTAGCAAGAAGAAATCATATTATCATGTAATAACACAAAATATTGGTCAGACCATGGCCGAAGAAAATAACAGATCAATCTCTGCCAGTATAGCAGACCAGACGACAGAACATTACTTGGAATATGCACTGATATAGATAGTGCCAACACTAATCACACCAAGTCCGGTCTGAAGATCCATGAGGAGAAGATGTCAAAGATCTTCGACTTCCACCCACAGAACAGAATATAGCTTAGCAGGAGAAAAAAGGATGACAAAATATCATACAAAAAAAAAAAACACTATACATCTCACCAAGCACCACCATCGAGAAAACTAAGACAAAGGACAGATCAAAGATGACGTCAACAAAGCAGATAACCACTCTTCTGTTGTCCATGAGCTTCCCTCTTGAAGAGTCATGTTGGCACATTTTGACAACATTTCCTACAAATGGTCGAAGCATAGAGTAAATTTAGATTGTTGCTGAAAATAAGATCTGCTTAATTTTTTTCTGCCCCTTCCGGAAATGGTTCCTTTAGTGAGGAGCCATTACTGCAAATTGAAGACCTTATGACAATAAAAAGGAAGGCCAGAAATATGGATCGAGTTCATCAAGTGATAGAAAAAAAAGATCTCTTAGAAGTTTACCACACCTGATAAAAATCTGTAACAAGGCCGCAGTTCTCAAGTCTTTTCTTTTCAACCAATTTGTCCAATATTTCATAAACCAATTGCTGTTTGACAACCTGAATAAGGAACCAGAAAAAGCAAACCGTAAATGGACTAAAATTTAATGCCTGTCCAGTTTGATTCACCATCAGTGTTGCAGTTTGCAAACCACTATGATATTTCACCCACAAAATGATTTCAGCACGCAGAAATTTGTTGACCAATGTTTACTTATCAAAATAATCAAGAGCTTTAGATGAATATAACAGCTTTTGCTGCCTGCTAGCTTGCCAATTACAAAACTAGACTCAATTCAAGTCCAGTTTTACTTCAAATGCTAAAGATTGACCTAAGAGGGAGAATGAAGTTGCATTTCTTGGAAGCGAACAGTGAAGGTTTGTGAAAAGAACTAGAGCAGAAAGCTCAACAAAACTTCCGGTTAAATATAGGTTGAGTTGTCTAGGAGCTGATAAAATCATTTACACTTCAAGATTAATAATATCATCATATGGAAAATTTGTTGTTAATTTAATTTCAACAATGTTTAGGGTCTACAAACAGTGGAAGTACCTTTAATAGCTTGGGTTGTGTACCAGAGGGCATATAACGATCAGCTCTTTCTGCCTCTTGTTCCAAGCACCGGTAAACCTAAGAATATTAAAATAATATTTTGAAGCTAAATGTTGCATTTCATGTCCCAAACAGACATCAAGACCACTGATATCTCAAACAAAAATATGAAAAGAAAACCTTTTGAACATAATCCGCTGGCGAACCATGTGATAGCCACTGCTGAGCCATTTGACAGTAGTAATTAGAGGTTTCTTCTAGCATAACACTCTCGATACCTTCATAATACGCTATTCCTGTATGTTTATGCATTTCCATAAACACAAGAAAAACATTTTTCAGCGAGCTGCAGTCGATGTGCAATCCCATACGTTCTTGATTGATCTGCAGTCAAAAAATTCAAATGTGAGTTTCAGAAAAGAAAAAAAAATCCAAATTAAACTTGAATTTTACATACCAATGATATTGCAACATCCTGGAATTTGACATAAAACTCCTTGAAAACCTGCAAGTTTAGATACAAATCAATAAATACCAAACATAGACAAAATTCAAAAGAAATATACAAGGAGGAGGAGGGGAGATGTTAGTTGCAAAATAAAACACAGTTAACACAAAGACTATGACAAATTTCTTTACCAGGTCATGGAAGTTATTATTTGAGATGTCATTGAGTGAACAATAACAGATATTGGGGACAAAGTGGCGGTCAATGGATTCAAAAAATTTGCAGAGCCACTTTGTCATCATCTTGTAATTGGACCACATCAAGATGAGTTCTCTCAACAAAAGCGCATCGCGTTTGTCCACAAAAGATGGCAATACCTGATAGTGGAATAACAAAAGTATCCATAAAGCATCAATATACAGTTGTAATTGTTTCCATTTATACCAAGGATGAATGTTAGTCAGTGATTGACCAGTTGACAAATTAGCGACAGCACTATGGAAGACACCAGAAATGGTTTATTTTTCGGAAGTCATGCTAAGGAAGGTATCAACTATGAGATTGGAAAAAATTTAACTCTTCAAACAGCACACATAACGTTTATAGTGCATCATTAGAAAACATGAAGGGATCCAAAGATCAAAATCTGTTGATATAGGCATCATTCCATAGACCAATTACCGGATGATCCTGATTCAATGGCTTTGTCCACTTGACTTTCATCACTGCTAATTGATGGAGAGCTTCTCATGGTACTTTTGACAATAAAAAAAAGAAAAAAAAAAAAAAAACAGGAAGCAAAATCAGATAATTTAGCACAAACAAACAAGCTTTTCTCTCTTTCATTGGCATAACATATCAGTCCATCAATTGATAGGTTCAGTTGTTTCATTTTACACAGGAAAGTGTGGATGTTTATGACTGGGGTCAATTTTCAGAAAGAATGACAGACAGGGTGAGCAGCTTTCGACTTATGTCAAGCAGAGATTGAATGCATGCACTCGTATATCAAAATTTGGACAATTATGGAAGTTCGATTTTCTTGGCAGAATGGATACTGCACGCTTGAATACACATTGAAAGGAACCAAACTTGAACTCCGGCATGAAATAACGCAATTCAACACGATGAAACTCTTTCTACCAAGGACCAAAACAGCAACTCGTCTAGTAAAGAAACTCACCACTGAATTGATGCTCTCTTCCAAGCTCTTAACAAATCTTTCAAGAAGCCAATGTGAGTTATTACGATAGCTAGCAGAATGCAGGTCAAAAACACATCTACCAAAGTAGTGAAAGGTATCTAATCCATTGAAGCAACATTAACTAAAAACACAACAAACAACAATGCATTAAAGAATTAGATATGTATTCATAGAGGATACTGATGAAACCTCTGGTATTCTTCAATAGTAAAATTCACTTCTTGATTTCCTTCCATAATCTTCTTCGTCTTCATTATCCCGTCTTCAAGTACCATCTTCATCGCTCTCTCTTCTTCAGGTTCCAACATCTTTCCTCACTATTTTCAAACCTTGATTCCAAATTCACCTATCAATACACAAACAATACCTTACTATCAACATTACATCTATTCAAAACTCTACATTACTAGCCATCTTTAAATCGCCCACCATAAGCACATCAAAAATCTCACCTAATCACTACCACTAATCATTAATCAAAAGCAATCAACATTGCTATCCAGCACAAAAATCCATGCACGAACACGAAAAATCCACTGCCATCAAATGGCGGGACCCACATTCCCATCAATTTCAATAACTTCGATTTTCGTGCCACGCATGTGCGCACAAAGGCTAATTACTACTACTAATTAATCATTCTTTCAACTAAATCTAAAACAATAAATAAATAAATTCTTAGTTCAAGTAAAGACTAACACTCATCCTAAAACTAGAAACACACTAAAAATTTGCATTGCCCTAAAAAAATTGAAGGAAAAAAAACAATTAAGAGCGTGCTTGTTATTTATATATAATCATCATTAATTAACATAATTTATAACAAAAAAAAATAAAGATTATCAAATGGCATCACTTCGTACTGCGCATAAAAATAAATAGAACGTGGATAACAATTTGTTCAGTTCACAAAACTTTCTCAGCAGCCAAACAGAAATTAATATTAATGAAAATAAAATAAAGATAATGAAAATGAAAATGTTAAAAGGAAAATAAAGATTATGAAAATGTTAAAAAGAAAATAAGGATTATTAAATGACATCACGTAGTACTGCATATAAAAAGAAATAGAACGTGGATAACAATTTGTTCAGTTCACGAAAACTTTCTTAGCAGCCAAACAGAAATTAATAACGAAAAGAAAATAAAGATTATTAAAATGTTAAAAAGAATTACTGGAACAAGAAAAGAAGCAAAACAAATCGATGTTCGTAGAAAAGTAAGGAAGAGAATCGGTAAAACGCAAACTTAGAGGTGCGTTTTTATGTGTGTGTGAGGAAGATTTCTTGGATTGGAAGACTCCTTATTGTGACTGGCTCTGTGAGAAAGTGCAAGGGAAAAAGAGGCTGGCAGAGGGGTAATTATGATATTAAGTGGGAAACATGGGCTTTTTCTTTGATTAGTTTTCCCTCTAGGCACAATTTTGAGATGACAGCCCAGTGGGCTATTGAATGGCCCAATGGCAGGTCGAAGTCCATTTATAATTTTTCTTTATAATTTTTTTAGCCTAATGATTTTTTTCATTGAAGTTATTTAGAAGTGATGTAGTATTGATTTTTAAAGTGTGTTTTATTCGGAAATGTATTAAAATAATATTTTTAATTTTTTTTAAATATTTTTAATATTAGTATATCAAAATAATTCAATAATAATAATAATAATTTTTTGAAGCTAAACAAAAAAAAATCATTTAAAAAAAAAACAGAATATAATGCCAGGACCAAAATCTCTGTTATAATTCTCCCAATCCAGAAATTGATTCCTCTACTCTGACCATTGAAAGGGAGTTTTCATTGCTGGCCAAGGATCAACGACTACTAGGTGTTTTGCAACTTATGGGAACGTGTTTTGCCTCTAAAATTTAAATATTTTTATTTTTTTACTAAAAATTAATTTTTTTAGTATGTTTTGAATCATTTTAATGTGCTAATCTCATAAATTATTTTTAAAAAATAAAAAATATATTATTTTAATGCATTTCAACATAAAAAAATACTTTGAAAAGCAACTGCAACCACACTCCAAACAAGTAACAAATTCTGGTTCATTGGATGAATAATTGTCACGTAGATCAGAGTAATTATGTAACTAAACTTCGGAAAAATCAGAGTTAATTCTTTTAGATTAGGTACACCTTAGATCTCAGTTTTTACTAGATTAACATAAATTCGTTATGAGATGAGAACAATTCAATAAAAAAAATTCAATATTAAAAGACAAGAGATCAAAGTAATCTTAAAAAAAAACAATTTAATTTAACCAGGATTAAAATATCAAAACTTGCTATCTTGATCTTGAGACCAAAATATCCCTATAAAAAATAAATCAAAACATATTATAAAATTAAATTCTCAACCGACCCAATATTAAATGATAAAATTAAAAAAAAAACTCAAAAAACAACCGTAGTCAATTCGGGTTAACCCGTTAAACACTGTTCCTAGATCATGAGATTGAAATAATCTAATACAAAGCAAATAAAATAAATCATAAAACTTAATTTTTAATTACTCCAATACTAAATGATAAAATTGAGAGAAAAAAATTGAAATAAAAAAAAACTCTAGCCAACCAAATTAACTCGTAAAACCCGCAATTCATATCATAAGAGTAAGATAACCCAACAAAAAGTAAATCTAATATTAAAAGATAAAATAAAAAAATATTAATAAAAAAAAATATTTTTTTATAATGCCACACTAAAACATGGAGAGAATTATTATTCATTGCTATAGTAATTTCTCCACCACATGTTTTAGTTAATTGTTAAAAATAATATTTGATACAGAAATTGATAGCCCTGGCCTCAAAATACAGAAAGCGAAAGCCCCACGGACACTAGGATGGACAAGGTTCCTCTGCACCTTCTGTATGGAATGCTTGTACCATGGTTTTCAAATTTTTCATCTCTGTTGCAACAGAGGAGTTGGAGCCGCAGAGAGCTGTTTTTCGAACTCTTTCAATCAGATATGACCATTACTGGCTTTGTTTGAGATGCGTCTGTTGAAGTCTTCATGGGCTTGCAAGATCAGGTGGTCGTCGTCCCATTCGTCACGATACATATTTGGCCTGGCTCGCCAGTTCTTAAGAATTTCATGGGACATTTCAATTCTCCATTCTTCAAAGCATGAACACTGACACTGGGAGGCAAGCCACATGTTGTAGTCATTCTGCAAAAAAGAAAACAAAACATCATGTAAAAAGGCATAGAACACTAGAAATTAATGAAATAAGTTGAAGATCAGCATTTAGCAATACACTGTAGCTACCATACATGAACTGGAAATGCAAGGTTGCTAACTTCATGATCTTGTACACAAATAATGGAGGAAGAGGATTCACATTCAGGGAGCCAGGGGACAGAAGTTTGCAAGGCTAGTGGTTTGCTAATTCATGTTATAGATGAGAACCCACGTTATATTATACTATTAATTAATTTTAATATTATTTAATTTTAATTAAAGATTTTTTTTTTTATCTTGTAGGCTATTATCCTTAAACCAATCGAACTATATTAACAATAATTTTAATTAAAAGGGAGAAAACATTGTACCAAAATAATAATAATAATAAAGAATAGAAAGTTCCAATAAAAGTGGACAACCAAATCAAGTAACATATGATTTTAAATTCAAGCACAAAACAACCAATAGATTTATGTTATTCTACCATTGCCAATAAGTTCAACAACCAAAAAACATATTTATTAGAGAGCAATATAAATTATATTTCAAAACCTCATTTAATAGCTTAAACTTGTAAATTGAAATGATTATTTGATATGGTATCAGATCCTTGTTGACAACATGATCACGAATTCATATCTCACCACCTCATTCAAATTTATAAAAATTAAACACAAGGTAGTTTAGGTTCGCGCAAGTTTCAAACTTAAAAGGCTTTCACTTGAGGTGTGTGTTAAAAAGTAATATAAATCATATATTAGAATATCACCTAACAACTTAAGTTATTGGGTTGAGATCAAATGTCACCACTCTCATTCCAATTAATAAAAATTAAATACAAGGCAATGTGGACATGTGCAAGTTTCAAATCCAAAAAACTTTCATTTAAAAAAATATGTTAGAAAGTAATATAAATCATATTTTAAGACTCCACCTAACATCTTAAACTTGTAACTTAAGATGGTTCCTTGACAATGTTAACTTGAAAGTTTCCCATTGATGGAAGGCCACTAGACTAAGGTTATATTTGTGTTTCCTTAATTTTTATTTTATTTTTTGTTTAAAATGAAATTTTTATTGTGTTTTTAGATCGTTTTGATGTGCTGATTTTAAAAATAATTTTTAAAAAATAAAAATATTTTATTTTAATGTATTTCTAAGTGAAAAATACTTTGAACCGTCACTAGTATCATAATCCCAAATACACTTTAAAGAAGAGGAGGATAAACTTCAACCAGACATAACATAAGGCTTACTGTAGAATGAGCTAAGTTATGAGTGTGATTCTTAGGTACACCAGAAGCTTCAAGTTCAGAGTAGTAGATCTTAACATCTTCCACCATGTCCTCTTGTGAAGGAAGCGCAATTCGACCTGATAAAACACCAGCAATCCACTTGCTTTGAACTTCGAACGTTGGGAAAGGGAAAGTCTAGCACCAAAATCATAAGCAAAGGATTACTTTCGATAAAAGCTAATAATTTATGATGAAAACAAGGACATATATATATATATATATAGAGCTCAACCCAATAGGGTATCCCGACAAAGGAAAGCCACGGGGCCAAGATTGGAGGGAAAACATGCTTGTACAATGGCCCCACACGATTGTCATCCACAGTCACGATGCCATCAGTTTTCAGAAAAGGGAAGCCATATTTGTACCTTAAACACAACAATAGATGCCATCAGTTTTCAGTGTGGATCTATATGTATATATGTATAAGACAGTTTCTTTCTAACAACACTGAATTGAAGCCAAGTGAAAATTACCCGGTGCAGTGCAGAATAACGTCAGCTAGGATAACACTGCCATCTCGGAAAATGACAGTACCATCTTCACATGCTCTTTCTATCTGCATTATTTTGGGGAAAACAAGGCAGCATGTTAGATCAAGCCATCTGCCAGCAGTAGGGTCAAAACACTTGACAAAACCTCTCATGTCACCACCACCATCCACTCTCAACTTGAAGTGATGCTTATACCGTGGAATGAAGCCATATGTTATCATATCCAGGCTTTTTTTCGTATGTATCATCATCTACAGCCGATCTACGAGCAATGTGAACCTCTTTGGCAAGTCCAGCAATTTCCACGGATATATCAGCAGCGCTCGCAGAAGCTCCTATCAAAATTATGATCTGACAATGGAGGAGCATTGTTTAATAAAAGAGAGCACGACGCAAACAAAGACAACAGACTAACAGGTTAGGCCAAGAAAAGGCGTAAAATGTGACATACATTCACAGACAGGAACAAAAAATTTACACAAAGTTTGCTGAGAGTTGCATCAACAAGAACCAAATACAACAAACCAGTTACATTCAGAATTATTCTTGGAACTTCTGACACCCCCTTGACAATCTAAGCATCCATAACACAAGATTGTACGCCAAATATTTCAAAGTACACAACTTGACTTCCCAAAATTTCACAAGAGATTGCTTTTACGTACAAACATGTACGTAGATGACTTTTCTAGAAAACTCTCATTGCCTGCAATTATGAAACTCATTCCTTTATGAAAAGCCTACACATCTGATAAGCTTGCAAACAGTATCGATCACACCGATATGCAAGTGTTCACGTTAGATTTTTCCAGCAGAAAATATTGCGCCACAAATACATGAACCAACCAGTGCTTGAAAACACCATAATGTTTAGCCAGTATCATTCTAGAATTAAAATAGATGTATTATGAGATAAAGAGAAGTACAAGATGCCATACATACTTGATCCCTGAAAGGCTCAGGAATACGATAGTTGTGGCTGTGTATCTGCTTCCCCGGCCACAAATTGATGCCTGAAACCATATCAATGGTAGTAACGAATAAGAATTAAGAAGACAAGTAAAGAGTGAAGGCACCCTCACACAAGTAAGAACAGGAAGGCAATAAATAAGTAATCATAGTACACAAAGCGCAATAAAGTACTGCAGAATCATACTACTGCTAAATACCAGGAATTTCAGCGATACGAGGTTGGGTGTAATGTCCAACGCAAACAACAACAGCATCAAAATCCTCATGATCAGCAAAATCATCACCTCTATCATTATCATCAAGTCTCTTCCTTTTTGACTTCACTTTCCATTTCCCACTATCAATCATCTCTACATTCACCACCTCACACCCAAACCTTACCATCTCTTCAATCCCAAATTCCCTGGCATAATCCTGCAAATACATCAACACTTCTCTATGACCCGGAAACCTTCTCGGGTCTCTTCCCTCACCCTCTCGGGTCACAAACGGGTAGTCCATAAAACCCATCGTCTCCCTTGGCAAGTTGGTCCTGAGAGACTCGTAGAGACTTGAGTGAACAACAGGTCGGGTTAGGTCAAGCCCGAGAGGGTCGGGTTCTACACGGGGATCGTACATCCAGAGACCACCAACTTGGTCATCTTTCTCAAAGACCACCACTCTGTGACCCTCTCGGTGGAGCTCACGTGCAGCCACCAGACCGGCGGCTCCTGCCCCGATCACGGCGACGTGGTGGGAGGAGAGCGAATTGGGTGATGCTTGCATTTTCTTTCTCCAGCTCAGGGAAGGGGCACGCCACGCTACAAATCCATAGTTGCATCGCAGCACACTGTTTTGATGCTCCCTCAAAAAAAGTCAACGTCTGAGTGAATAATTGGCTGTCTGCCTGTCCTTTTCAATTTCTTTCCGTCAATGGTGAGCGGAGACGGGAGAACGCAATGAAATATCTGCATATTTATTTGGATAAACTGTAAATTAGTATTACTGTTCTATTAAGAACATTTTCGCTTTATTAGCATGTGTTTTTTTCAAAAAAAAAAAAAACTTGGCAATTTTTTTATAATCAAAATAGCACGTTTTTTCTCTTTTTATCTCTCGTAATTTGTGTTATTTATCTAACAATTTATTTAAAAAACCATGCTTTTAATAGCTACAAGCCTACAAATTTAAAAGTCGTGTTTTTTTTATTACAATATATATAAATTATAGTTTATAATTTCCATGGAAGCCACCAGGTCCATGGCTTGTTTATTTCCATTGAAGCCGACGACCCAGTCAAACATTCTTTAGCATGACACAAGGTAGTTATCAGGTCATAAACACTCATGAGATGCGTGCGTGTTCCGATGGGTGGTTGGTTCTAGCGGATGACAGCCAGATTCAGATGATTGCTTTATTTTGATCCCCTGTCGTGCAAAAATATTTAGAAAAATAAAATGATTTAAAGAGTCACATATGACATTGTCATTCTTAAGTTGCGGCTGTCATTTGAAATTCTCTAAAATTATAAATTTGATAGACACAAAATTTAATAATAATAAAAAAAAAAAAGAAAAATCGATAATAACATTGATTTCAATAAGATAAATCTAACAATATCAATAAAAATCATTAACAATAATGATAAATCTAACAATATCAATAAAAATCATTAACAATAATTAGAGTATATTATACAAGCAGTTTAAAAAACCAGTGAACTCTAATATTTTTGAACAACTTGTATGGTCCACTTTGTTTATTAATTATGATTTTACTTAATGTCAAATATTTTTGAACGACTTGTACCGTCCATTTTGTTTATTAATTATAATCTTGCTTAGTGTTATTAAATTTATTTATTAATTATAATCTTGCTTAGTGTTATTAAATTTATTTTATGAAGATCTTTGGTAACGGCGTAATCAAGGATTCTTCGACATCATTTGTTTTATTTCTTTGTTTTTTTTTTTCTTTTTCTTCTTTATATTTTGTGAAGAGATAAAAAATAATAATTCTGAAGTCACACCAAATCTTCAAATACGATATCATTGGTGCCGAAATAAAATAAAATAACATCAAAGGTCACAATCGGGGAAGATAGTGGGTCACAATCAAGACTTTGAGTTCCATCAAGAAGTGTACGAATATAATTTAATGAGATCTGGTAGTGTTTACAATTCTCACAGGCTGTGAAAAGCTCTTGTTAAATGTTGAGGACTCACAGCTAAAGGATTCGGAAGTCGATGCATCTCTTGTCAAAAATATAGGAAATACTAGTCATGTGACCTGTACTATGTAACTGAGGAATAATTTTTTTTAGTAAAAAGAATAAAAATAATTGTGTTTTTAATTTTTTTCATAAAAAACCAAATAATAAATTATACAAATATCTAATTAAATAAGTTGTTAATCTGCGCCTTGTTAAAGGTTATTGTTTTTTTATTAGAAAAAACAGGAGTGCATATTTTTTATCGTTTTTTTAATAAAAAAAAATCATAATTATAAATCAAGAAGTTTATTACGTGCAAGTGCTCATACCGATGAAATTATAAAAAATAAAATGAAAATTTTTCGGTAAAAATAAAATATAGATGAGCTTGATATCCAAAAATAAAATTGTCTAATGCAAATGCATTTTTCTTTGTTACAAAGCTTATATTTTACCACAAAATAAGTTTTTTTATCCCTGAAAATAAAATTAATCTATATAAAACGCAAAACAAAATCATGAAAGATGAAATTATGCCTCGCAATCACGTTCAAAATATAATGAAGTTAGAATCCTATGCCCACGTTATCGATTAAATGTGTCGCCGTCTTAATATATCATCCCATATGTTTTAGTTTTGATATTTAAAAAGTGTTTTTATCCAGTAAACATCAAATTTTAGACTTCCTAACATGTCAATAATTTTTTTTTAGTTAGGAAAAAAATTTATCTGACCTACGGCATTGGTGAGCTTATTTTTTTTCTAAATTTAAAAAAAATATTAAGAACAAATATGAAGATGGTGGTATGTTGGACTATATATATTTTTTAAAAAAAAAGCAAGGCAACTAATTTAATTTAATTTAAAATCAAACTCCCTTTAAAAAAAGAAGCATAAATTTAACAAATATGATGAATTTAAAAATTTGTGATAGCTTGGATTATTTTCAAAATTAGTAAAAAATAACGGAGCATAATCCCCAAAACAATAAAGGATAAAAAATCAGGCAAATCTTCAAAACTCGGGTTAATCGCTACGTTATGGGTGCACAAAAATTATCCACAAGGCAAAAAAATAATCCATATCACATTAGTGTTTTAAAGAACTCAAAGAAAACTTGAGACAGATCATCAAGCCGATTGGGTTGAAAATTTTCAAATAACTTAGACCGAATTTAAAATGTTATATATATATACAAAAAAAAGTCTCAACAAACCCAGTAGCCTAGTCGGGTCAACAAATCAAACACGTGATCTAGTACATGAAATTGAGATGACCTTATAAATAGAAAAGAGAAAAAATTAACATTTGAAAAAAAAATGCTTTAAAAAAGATTGAAGTCAACTCAGGTTAATTTTTTAAATTTATGACCCGAGTCATGAGACTGGAGTGACATCATTAAAAGCAAACTTAAAAAAAAATAAACGTAATTCTTAATCAAACATATTTTGAGGGAAGGAATTGAGAAAGAAAATCAATAAAAAACATAATGCAAAACAAAAACAAATAGCAATTAAAAGAATTAAGACTAAATCCAATATAAAAATTAACTAAAATTAAACTTATAGGGAAAAATTAAATGAAATTAAATGTTTAGGGATGTAATTGAAAAAAAAATTAATTAAAAAAATGATTAAAAAAATAAAAATTAAAAGAATTAGGACTAAATTTGACATAAAAATTAAATAAAAATAAATGTTTAGAGATGAAATTGAAAAAAAAAACAAATCAATCAAGAAAATAATTCAAAACAAAACAAATAGCAATTAAAATAATAAAATGACCAAGGATAAAATCAAAAATAAAATTCAAATAGAAATAATTAATATAATTAAAACAATTACAATTAAAAAAAGAGAGATTGAATAAAAATAATTGAAAGGCGAGTAAAGTATAACCTGCATGCAATCCAAAAAAAAAAAAGAAATGAAAAAAAATGAATTAATGTCAAATCAGGCCGAACCCAGACGCACTAGATAGGAGAAAAACACCACCCAGAAAGAAAAAAAACACTGATATGTTATACATTAAATAGTAATTTCACTATTATAATCCAAGGCATGTCTATAGTGGTTTTCCCACGGGATTTAGTTTCGGTTAATAAAGGAATCGAAAGTGTTTTTCTTTGAATTATGTGGCAGGATTTTTCACAGTTCAAATATGATTGCCATTATATTTGTGAAAGACCTGAACTGAAATGAATATGATACTAGAAATGCTGTAAACATTGATGTCTGAAACAAAGGGGTGAACAACAAGCCCCATGAAATCATATGAACACTATACTTTGCTTCTGTAGTTTTACACCTTTTACAGCAGGACAAATCCCACTTTGTTTCATTATTATAAAGGAAATGAATTTGAGGAAATGGGAGAGACTCGTGAGGGTAACAATTCAGAGTATACAGTTGCTGTTCACCATACCTCCTCTTCCCTGTATAAATAAATTGAACTAAAGAAGAATCAAAGAGTATTTTGTAGTTTCTGCACGACTAGTTGCATGACACCAGATGAAAGCTTTGGCACTGAGGCACCACCACAGCCGGCTAATCTTCTTGACCCCTTTGGAATTCATTGGCCGAGGAGGAGGAATGAGATGTTCAAAAAAAAGATCCACGTGAAAACACACATTCAATCTACAGCTTGCAGGCTTCACCCCACCCTGCGTGTTCTGATTGAAGATTATCAATTCAGATATTCGTTATCAACATTGCTGGCCAATTGCCTGATGAGCAAATCCTGGTGCATGCTAGTTTAATTACAGTCCAGTCCACATTCCTCCAGAAGTGGACCGTTGGACTTGGCCAAGAACGGATCGATTCGAACCCACAGAAGCGAAAAGATGGAAGCAAGCAAAATTGACCACACAATGATGATTGTGGGAGTTCTGTTCTGTCGGCCGAGTAAACCTTTCAGGAAAGGATAAAGGTGAACTATCACCCAGAATGCAAAGAAAAGCTTACCAAACAGAGGCCCCCATGACTCATACCCATTATTTATAGCATTCGAGACACCAGCCACGACTCCAACCAGGTTTATTATCAGCAATGTTGTTGGTGGGATGAGCAACGTGGTCCACTTAAATGCATACAGCTCTGAGAACTCATCGTCGTCTCCTCCTTTAGACGTAACAGTGAAGTTCGTATCAACACCAGCTAGAACCTTTAAAAGCCCCTGGAACACTGCAAATAGATGTGCTGATACCCCTCCAATCACCCAAAATTGTTCGTTTCTCCACCATTCATCAATACCAACCCCACTCCATCTCATTTCCAGTATACTTGTTGCGAAAATACAAATGAAAAGAGACAAAAACCACAGGCTGGCAGCATTGCTGAGCTGCAAGTTGAACCAAAAAAAAAAAGATTAATAAATAAATCTTGAATAGTTTATACCATATTTTAAGCAGAATTTAAACAAAACCAAATCAATACCTCCGGAGTGATAAATTTCCCAGTAAGCAAGCACACTGCAGGAAGAGTACAGTACGCCAGTAGAGGAATGGATGTCAAAGGATAAACAGTAGCATTTATGTAAGACAGACGCTCCAACCACTTCAAACCCCCTCCATATCCGTACCAAAGAGGACAGTGCCGGCTCAAAAATATCTCAACTGATCCAAGAGCCCATCTAAGGACCTGGTGTAGACGATCAGAAAGATTAATGGGTGCCGAACCTTTAAATGCTGGCCTAGAAGGAATACAGTATATTGATCTCCATCCATGACAGTGCATTTTAAAGCCTGTCAATATATCCTCTGTAACAGAACCATAAATCCACCCTACCTGGAGACGGAAAACAAATTAATGCTGAGCTAAACCTGGCCGTCATAAAGATTATATCGAGTGCAAGGTCTGAATATCCAACAAATAAATCTAAACATTCTTTTTACCTCTTTGCCCCATTCTGTTTTATCTTCATAGCCACAGCTAATGACATGGATGGCTTCTTTAAGCAGAGATGCAGGGCTGGCACTTTTCAGCGTGCCACCATCCTCTAGCAGGGTAGACGCTACAAACACAGAAGATTGTCCAAACTTCTTTTCCAATTTCTGCTCAGATGTTACATCAACACTTTCACTTTCAATTCCTGAATTCAAGCTTTTTGAGTTTAGAAGACAAAATTATTGATCCAGCAGGACAATCAGTAAGGACCAGGACCGCAAGCAGAGAAAAGAAGCAAAATGAATCCTCCAACAAAAACTATGTGCTTAAGAAAATCTTGCAGACTATCACATCAAACTTTCTTCAACAAACAAATGAGGAGTCACATATAACTTAGTTTAAAATCGCCCTGCAAACACTGAACACTTCCTAAAATATTACATGTCTGAATTGTCCTTTGGTTGCATTCTAGAATCAGCCTTTGCCAACAAGAAACTGGCAATCTTAAAGAAAAAGATCAGCAAAAACATATTGATGTGGGAAATCATAATCTAGCTTCGTTAACATAGGATATCTAGATGCTGTTTTTTAGCTCAATTTTTAAACCTATTAGTAACCATAAACAGTGGAGGATTTTGAAGCTATAATTAGGCCAGGATTTGAAGTGTAAATTAGTTACAAATGTTACCTTCAATTCCCTCTTCAATACCCTCCAAAGCACCCACAGGTTCAAATGTCTTAGAGTTCCTCTTCTTTAACTCGGACTTAGGTTTGTTTGTCTTCTTCTTCTTTTTCCTTCCCGAACAGAAGCATCCACAGCACCACTTAGGCAAGCAGTTGCATGTCCTCGTTGGTGGTTTCTTTGTTTTTGGAGCATCATAACCATAAAGCGCGTGCCTTCTGAAAACACATCCAGTCCCGACATATATAGGTCCTTGAATGCCATCCAAACCTCTCATATTGATCTGTAGTGATGGAGGAATTGTGCATTAGACAGACAAATTTCAGAAGCAATGAACAATCCAGAAGTTCTGATACACGAATGCTTACATCAAAGAATACAGTGTTCCGGTTGGCATATCGATCACTCCTGTCAATGCCATCAAACCTCTGTGGGAACTGGACATAGCACACTCTCTTTCCAAGTAATGGATCCATCATGAAACACATTGCTTCTCTAAGAGCCTTACTGTTATTGATGTAGTGATCACAATCCAAATTCAAAAGATAAGGAGCATTTGTTAGCACGGCAGAGACTCTGACCTGTTTGACAGATGAGCACATGAATTTAAATAAACATCACATCCCGATTAACTTCACATGAACATGTGAAAAATCCAACGTCTTTTCCCTTTTGAGTTACTCACCAAAGCATTCATAGCTCCAGCCTTTTTGTGGTGATTAAATCCAGGTCTCTTTTCTCTGGAAACATATACCAGACGTGGTAATTCATTTCCATCAGTGTCATGCCCTCCACTTTGGCCAAGGAAAACCTATGAAGCATTGAGAAAAATTGTCTATTCAAGAATGGAATCACTATCAGAAGTGCATTAAATGACGATAGATATTCACATACCTGAATCATTCCAGGGTGATCACGAACATTATTCCCAGGCCATGGAGTACCATCCTGCATTGTCCATCCATCTTCTGGGACCTTATGAGCCTTGGAAACCAAAGCATTGATCCGAACTTTAAACTCTTCATACTCTCTCTGCAATTGGAACAAGTACAAGGGTTACTTTACAAACTGGCCAACAAAGGAGAAAAGGGGAGGGGGGGAGAGAGAGAGAGAGACAAAAGAAAAAACTTTGGTTGAAGCCTAATCACCTTCATTGCTCTTCGTTCCTTGACAAATGAAGCCTGCACCTTATCTTTCAGATAATCTATCTTTTGAGCAAAATAAAACTCCGGTGCCCGAGGTTCAATGCTAAATTTCTTACAGAAAGGGACCCATTTCTTTGCAAATTCAGATGTTTCTGACAATGCCTCAAATGTCAGCATAGCAGCACCATCATCAGAAACGTAACACGAAACCTTGTCAACAGGGTAATCCACTGCAAGAATGGACAGAACCGTGTTTGCGGTCACCAGAGGGGGCTCTTTCAATGGATCAACGGTACTAACATATATGTCAACTGGACAAAGCTGAGAAGCCTGGCCTTCCTTTTCATACCTGACAAACAAGTTAGGGCCATAAGTTCAACTAATGTCTCGCCAGTGGTTTAGTTGCAGGAACCAAAAGCAAATGACGGATTTCTTACCTCAGAGACAATCTATCGAGATAAGTTTCCCTGTCAATAGGGAGCCACTTTGGGAATTGATCAAGAATCCATGAAACAGCGAACCAAATCTCACAGATCACAGATATAAGCCATAAAGCAAATGCATCATTCACAGGATGTGTGACTCGATAGTGGAAGAAGAACCCAACAACAACAAGTCGAACAATGATGATCATTCGGTAAGGATTGATTTGGCTGGACGGAAGAGGTGTTTTTCGTGATAGTGGTTGCCTTGCCTCATCCATTCTGATCAACAAGGAATAAATTTTATTTCCATAATCAGTAGTGCTTAAGATAATTGACATTTAATAAGCTAGGAGTAGGAATTTGAGAAGGCAAAGAAAAAGAAGAAACTAAGAGCAATTGCCACTGATATTCTTCTACAGTCTATAATAATTGCCAGCATTTTAGCAAGAAGACTCAAGTTTAAAACACAAAAGAATGCAGAGTTTGTTATTATTTTAAATATAATTAAATTTCCATTAAAAACTAGATTAAAACTCTTAGGATAAAGAGAGACATACAAAAAAAAAATTATGGTTGAGTACTTGAGTCATATAGTGGAATGCAGAAGCTAAGTTAAGAATAACAATCACCAAACCATGCCAACTAATCTGGAACGAAGAAGAATAAAAAAGCTTAGAGACAGTTAATTATGCAAGGAATTATAAATAAGTGAGGCTTCATGTAAGTTGGTGCTAAGGCTTACAATGGGAGATCGGGATCATCACCATCATAGTCCCCGTTTTCACTCTTCATCATCTGCAGATTGTCCTGTTTTTGCTTCCAGCTCTCCATCCTCTCCTTCCATGCAATACTTCCATATCCATAAGCAGCCAAGTCCTTGGAAGGATCCATGGATCTTGGTTGCACTGCAGCAGCCAATTGGCTTTCAATTATAAAAAAAGAAAAGCCAGGATCCCCCAATTTGACTAAACAAGCAATAAACAATCGGCAATGTAGAAATGATTACCAGGAACGGCAGAATCTGAAAAGGGGAGGGGGTGGATCCTTTTTCCACTGCCACCAATAGGAGCCATGTATGAAGGGACCAAAGCATGTTGTTCAGGAGGAATGTCATCAACCTGCAAGTCATGAAGGATCATTTTTTTAGTACAATATTTTTGGAAAACCTTAAGACAGGACAGGAAGCAGAGCTAGGTACCATTTGACCATTAGTAAGGAGAGGGACTTGGGGCAAAGGATGATGAAGGTCGTGAGGCAGATCGGGATCATAGTGACGCATAGATTCAGGTCCTCCAAGACCACCATGGTGCTGCATATCGTGTCTGTTGCTATTCCTTCCATCGAAATTGAACTCGTTTTCCAAATCATCAATGCCATCTTCTTCTTCATCCCCATGGACTCTCGCACATCCTTTGAGACGCTTGAATCTAGTCTTGCATTGAGGGCAGACTTGATTTCCTTCTCTACGCTCATACTCGTAACAAGTTCTACAAATGGGGAAGGCACACTCGTTGCAGGCCACAAAAAGCTCCCCGTCCACCGTAAGCCCCACATCATCTCCACATATCTGGCATATTTGCCTGCTCACTCTCTCTAGCGATCTCGGCTGCAACCAAAAATTAACAAGCAAAATGTGGAGTTGAGACAGGATCAATTGAAGGAGAAGAAAAGGAAGATGTAGGGAAAGAGAAATCCTGCTTACAGCAGATTCTCCATCTCGACGGATAACAACAAGCTCATTTCTATTGTGAGAGCCGGCCACCAAACCTGCACTCACTTCCATTGCGGAATATTCCTCGGTAGCAATCTGTTTTTTTTTTTCCTTTTCTGTTCTTGTTATTTATGATGGGATCGGTGCCAAAAGAAAGGCAGATAAACAACTATTCATCTTGCTTGCTAGCCCTTCTGTTTTCAATTAACAATCAAGCATTTAATTAAAAGCTCAGCCATTAATCAAATCACGATCAAGTCTCCAAATCATTTATCTTTATTTTAATCCATACATATAAATAATTCCATCCACTTCATTTGATTAATTACAAGTCCTCCTCGTACATGCCAAACCACACAAAGGAGCAACAATATCTTAGCTCGAACTAATTCAAAAACATACGTCAGCTTAAAAGCAAAAACCCACATTCAGAAACTGATTAACTTACAAGAACACGTTGAATCATGTCAAGATTTTGATGATCATGTCTTTACTAAAACAGCATAGTTTTAAGCAGTAAGATTTTGAAATTCTGTTTTGCGAAAACTGGAAACTTGGAGGGAAATCAAGGTTTGTCAGCTACCTTTTCTTCTACTTAAAAGAGTACAATTCCCAGTGCTGTATTTAGAGATTCAAAGACAAAGACAAGGCAAGGTAAAGGCGAGGCTAACCTTGTTGGCCCTCTAGCTCCTCTTCATTTTTCAGAAGAGGGGAGATTTAAAAGCAAAGAGACAGCAGTAAAGTGGGAGCTTTCAGAAGAGATGTCGTCGGTAAGGAGATGTGGTTGGTTTTTTTTTGGGTGTAGAAAAGAGTAGGAGTCAGCAACGGTAAACAACCACTTGCAGGGGTGAGAGACAGAGATGTGGTACCATGCAGTACGCTAAAGACATGCACCGACAGTCCCTCTCTAAAGTAAAACTTAGAACATGGCCACTGGTTTGGTTTGGATCTACCTTAAGCTAAACTAAATCATCTTCCTCGTAGAATAAATAGTTCCAAGGAGACTTTTTTCTTTAATCCTGCGATGAACTATTCCTAAAACCACATCAATCAATCATTGGGGTAATTATAGATCAGTCCCTAGTTTATATGCTCATGAACAGGTTAGTTCTTGATCTTCAAATTCTTGCTAATTTCTCCCTATACTTACTTTGGTTTCCCTTCATGAAATTAAATTTATTACGCTTTCTTTTATGTAAAAAAAAAATTCAATTTTTTTATAGAATATGCTCAATGATGATGTCAAAACTAGTTTTAATTGAAATGAAAATTTTCAATATGTTTGAGTTAATTAAAATGCTTTTAATGTAATGATAAAGTCAATAGTTTTTACTTATTTTCTTAACTAATAAAGCAAAATACGGACAAATACGTCTAACAGAGAGAGATATTGAGGAGAAATTAACAAGACTTTAAATGAAAGGGACTTATTTATGACTAATTACATAATTCAGGGACTGGATAAAAAGAGTTATATTCCCCGGATCATTTAATCCCCTCCAGCTCACAAGATGGGCCCGCCTGTCTCTCAATAATATCGGAGGAACTGCTATGACATATTTAAACGACAAAATAAATAAATAAATAAATTCACTACGGTCCATCTCATGGCATTTGGTGGCTCGATAGGCTCAGACGACCTAATGCCCTGCCGTGGGTATCTTTAGCCGATCTTATATTATATATTTTTAGTTAGAAAAAAATAAAATAAGAGGTTGGATGGAAACTTAGTTCAAGGGAGAAGAAGCAGCCTCCGGGATCTGTGCTCTCACTGGTGGGCTGACCGAAGAAGACACTTCACTGGTATTTTTTAGGGTAAAATGGTTTGTCTTTTTTCACCTCATTTATCACATTTATCTGTGTTTGGTAGAATGGTAGAATTTTTAATGTCTTGGAGTTTGTGTAGTGAAGAAGGTTTAAAATATTTTTTATTTTAAAAAAATTATTTTTAATATAGTATATTAAAATAATTTGAAAATATCAAAAAAAATTTAAAAATAATAATTAAAATTTGAGGGAACACGTCCTAAACACACAATAAATAGTGTTCGAGCTGCATTTCGATGATTTCTATTTAAAAATATATTAAAATATTATTTTTTTATTTTTATTTTTATATTAACATATCAAAACAATAAAAAAAATACTAAAAAAATATTAATTTTAAGTTAAAAAAAATTACTAGTAATATTTAACTCTAAAAATAGGAGTAACCGTTAGTGTGAGTGTTATATATATATTTTTTTTTTAAATCAAAATATATCATCGACGTAGCTTGGTTTTGATTAATTTGGTTAAATTAGTTAAATTATTTTTAAATTTAGATACATAAGCAAGAAAAACAAAACAAAACATTATTATTTTAATAAAAATAATTGATCTGAATAAGCATTCCTTGTGAATAACTTTGTCACACAAATATAAAATTCATCATAACAATTATGTATGATTGTACTTAAATATAATATTAAAGTATCTAATAATCTTTTTTGCGACAATTTGCATTGCAATGGGCTATGTGTATTTTTGTTTATAGAGCCCATATATATTTGGACCTGTTTAGGGCTTTTATCACGCATATGTTATCTATCACTTGGGCTTGGTCTTGGGCTTGGGCTTGGCCCTCTCATCAACGAAACCAATTCACGACTTTGACCACCGAGGGAAAGAGACGAAGAGGTGGGAGGGGAGAGATAGTTCTCTCTCTTGCTGCGTGCAATTTTATGTGCAAGTATCAGACTCAATGCTGCCACGTAATAACATTTTCCACGAAGGAATTATTCGCAAATTTCCTTCTTATCATTTAAATTATTTTTATAGAAAGTGTTATTTTCATGTGAAAAGGTGAAATATAAATTCTAACATTATAATTATAAAATTATGGGTCGTGGGTTTGCCCTAATGTTATTTAGAGTTTTTTTCTTAAAAACAATTAATACGTTATAACATGTTTGGAATCATTTAAATTAAATTAAATTATAAAATTTTAATATAATTTTATGTTTGAAATTTTTTATGGGTTTAGAATTGAATTATAAATAAAACTCAATCTCTAAAAATGTTATAAAAATAAATTAGATATCAACTTCTTTTATTTACGAATTTTAAAGTGAAGAAATTTAATATTAAAATTAACTCTTCTACAATATTTAATTAGCTTTTTTTTGAATTTTTTTTTTAAAGAAGTAAGATGAAGGTAATGAAAATAATATAGGAAACATAATAAATTTAATTTAATCTTTTTTAAACATATAAATTTAATTTATTTAATAATTAAATTCGAATCAAAGACAATAATTGACTTTTCTTCTCCAGACGTTGGCACATGGATATATTGATTAAGAAAAAAATAAATAAATCAAAGAATAAGAAAAAAGCACCATTATCCCAAGAAAGTGATGGCTAATTTGAAAACAGCTAAAATAATTATAAGGCTTATGTGGCCCAATAGTTGGGCATGCGACTGTTAATTTGAACAGAAGGCCTGACCCGAGCCCAACTGAATTGTAGTCTAACCATTGGAAGTTAGAGACTTGAATTTGGACCCCGTGGCCTTAGCTAAGGCTTCAATATGAAGCTCAAATCTCATATTTTTTTTTAATTTTAATTTTAATTTTAATTTCTTATCCACGAATTTCTATTACCTACAGCTTTGTCACTTCCCTTTCCCTTTACTTTATCCTATAAAAATGATGCAAGGATCCACAATAAAGAAATAATAATAAAAAAAACTTTATAAATGGAAATATTAACTAATAAAACTAAAAAAAATCATTAAATTACATTGAATAGATCAAATTATAGTTGTGAAGCAAATTGCGTTTTAAAAATATTTTTTTGACTTGAAAAATATTTGTTTTTAATATCAACAAATCAAAATTATCATAAATTATTAAAATAATCATAAATTTAATATTTTTTTAAACTAAATGTAATTTTAAAATACAATTAAATATAATTTTAAATATAAAAATAAACGGTGTAGAAAACATAAAAATTATGCTTAAAAATAATAATATTTAAGTGGATGATAAGAAAAAATTAGGAGTTTATAATAGAGTGTGTGTGTGTTATATATATCATGTTATCTAAAAATATCCATCATATTGTTTTTTTTAGATTAGAAGTAATTTTTTTCTAATAGAATTTTATGTAATCCATGTTTAAAAAATTATTTTTTTACTGTTTTTCTAATGCGTGAAACACATAAGGTAAAACCTTAAAAATATATTAAATTATTGTAATGAACAAAAAAAATTTATTCTATTATTTCTTGTTAAATTGTTAATAAGTGCAAATCCAATTTTTTAACCAAGAAAAAAAAGATAAAAAAATAGCGATGCTCCCTGTAGTTCGAGAATTCTAATTGTGTCTACTAAACGATGCCGTTGCTACTTTCTCCTTGGAAATAACACTTTCCTTGACCCCTCCAAAAACCACAAAACCCAGAAATTTACCTTTTCACTTACACTGGAAAAGAGCTTCAATGGCATCCTTGTTGGTCTCCATCAACTTCTCTATGCCTCTCTCCGCCCCTAAATTCTCATTCAGGGTAAAAAATCAGTCATGCCCATCTTTTTAAAGCCAACAATTCTTATGTTTAACTTATTCTTCTTGAGTTTAATTTCATTTTAGTGATGAAAGAATTGGGATTTCATAGTTGAAAGGATCTCCCTTTTGTGACTGTGAATTTTTGTTGCTTATTCTTATGATATCATTGAATAATTAAGTGGGTTTTGTTTTGTTTTCTACTTTGTTTTTTCGAAGAGTGGTTTTTGTCATAAAGGAACGAACTTTATGGTGGAAAACAGTGCTAGAGACAGTATAATGAGGTTGAGGTGCTTATGAATTTGTTGGGTCGTGTTGTTTTTTTTTATTTAGTTGGTGTTTTGGATGTGATTGAGGAAAAATTAAGGGTTGTTATCTTGTAGGATTTGGAGTTTGATCGCCCTTCTGTTTCCTTTAAAGATATGGATAAGTTACCTGAAAATGTAGAGAAAACTATAATCCTGATGGCTCTTTCGAAGGAAACTATGAATGCATATTGTGTGAAAAGAGATGAACCATTGTAGATTACTTCTCATTTTGAAATTTTGAATACAACATTGCAAACCACTGGATGTAAGTATTAGTTCGTTGTTGGAAATGATGAAATAGCTAGCATTGAAAGAGCAAAATTTATGAGAGGGGAGCATGTAGAAAATCTGTTTGGGTACAGTAATCATCCATCTCCAAGAGATTTGAGATTGAAGTTTAGAGAGGAGAAATGTTTTCACATTAGAAGCCAGTTAAAAGATTTGAGATTGAACAACTTTAAGCACAATATTAAGTAAAATTGTAGTTTTGTTACAGAAGCTGATTGGTGGGTTAATTACGAAGTCTGTGCTTGTCATTTGTTTCTAGCTATTGAGTACTGGGCGGCATGAAAATTAATTATCAATTCTCTTATTGAAAACTAACAATTGGGTGAATGAGTTTGCGCTTTGTGATTTTTATGTGATTTTCCTTCCAGGAATTACAACAAAGGAAATCAGCTTTTACTTGACTATCAAGCCAAGCAACAACCAGGACAGGTATCTTAGTTTCACGCCAGCTACCAAAAAGAGTTGAAGAAAGATGATTTATCATTTTCAGTTGATAGTTTAAATCATTTTTGCATGTCATGGTAACACAAACTTCGAAAATAAGTAACTTTTATAACATGATATGTTGATTTCAGTTAGTTAACTATTATAACATGATATGTTGATTTCAATTAGAGGTGCACCATGGAGTGAGGTATGTAAGAGTTTAACTGAGTAAGGAAAACTTCTTGTTAAAATAAAAAAGGAAAGGAAAGAAAAAGGAAAACGGTCATTGGAAATGCTAATAGATAATGCATAAGAAACATTTAGGCCTGCCCTTAACTTGCTCTCTTATATGTCTTCAAATTTTGTTTACAGCAACCAACCGATTGGTCCCTTGCAACTCAATTAGAGAGATACTTTCTGTGAATCAGAGCTTCCGTGGATATCGAACAACACCCACCAACCTTTATTACGAACTTGTTTCTAGTTGTATGCATGTAAGTTCTTATACTCACAAAACAGTAACTGGTTATTGGGTGGGACCAGATATAGATGATGGTTGAGGATTTGTAGAAGCTTTCGTTAATCAAATTTCTTGATTTTTTTAAAATCATGAATGCTCTGAATGGCTCATTACTTAATTCTCTTACTGTAGAATTGATGTTGAATGTGAAATATCAGAAATATCAGAGAATAATGAATTGCTTTTGATAATTAGACCAAAGTACTATAATTATGAAACCGTCCCTTTGCTTTAATGAAAAAAATTTCATTATATATATGAATCTCCTCTGAAATTTTATGATGGTGTGTTGGAATTAGGAGCCATGTACTTCAGCCCAAACCACAAGAAAGAACAAAAGCTTGCTTACACACCTACCAAGATATTCTGTTTTATGTTCTTGATGATGTTGATGGTGGAGATTTTTTATGAAATTCAATTTGAAGTGATTATATCTGTTTGTTTCAGTCAGAGCTATGTTATAACAGCATCATTTTCTTGGTACTAATATTGCAAAAGTTTTGGCATGTTCATGCTGTGGATGGAATACTTGATTTTTGTTTATACCCATTGTCATTGCTGAATGACACTGGTGTATTTTATCTTGCATCAATTTAGTTCCTGGGACCATTGAGGATCAAGGTGAGGATTTTGTTTTCAAACTTGAAATACGAATGCAGCTCTTGAATTTGTGTCGTAGGGCTCGCAACAATTTGCAATAATGCTGCACTTGCTTATGGCAAAGCTGCTGCATTGCACATGGACAACCCATGATCATATTATCCTGTCCTGTAAAATTGGTGCACAAAATGTGGTCCAACGCTTGTTCGGTTTGGTTTAATTCGGATTCACTGTTGCCAAGTGCTTTCCAACAAGCAATGTGGTGCAACCAGGTTGTGAAACTCAATGCCGTGATTCACGGTCGGAGCCCATGGAAGCAGCATTGATTGAAATCATTCTATCATGAATGTCATTACCTAATACTGCATTGACATATAGTTGGTCCCAGAGTCTCGAGGTTATCAAATAATTCATTGTATCAAGAAAACCCTTAATGATGTTATTTGCGTTGGTATAGTTGGCACTTAGAATGTTTTCAAGTTTCATCCTTTGTCTCTCACATTTTCTCATACCATGTATGATTTCTCTCATTTTATTGGGAAACAACTTTAAGTGGGACGTCTGTCCTTTCCTCTCCCTTTTCTATTAAGAACAACTAAGATTCCATCTTTTGTTGAAACAGATGATAGTTGAGAAGTGGTCCCAAAGAATTTAATGAAGCCCTTGGTTGTATACTGAAGCTTGAAACCCTAACTCAATTTCTAACATTAATTTATCAGGGTTCTATCAATCATCTTTTTATGGGGAGATTACCGATCCATTTACTGGTATAGTTAAAAATAAGCATGCTTCAGATTTTGATAGGATTTTCTCGACAAAACACGTTATGTAAAGCCTCAATATTAGTGGTCCCGATTCTAGGGCTATGCAAACTCTGAATCTAGTACATATGTAATCTTTTTTAGCCTTAAGTTGACTAAATAATTATGCATCTGGTAACTTCACTTGTATTCCAGAGGAAGAATAAAAAAACAGGTTACAGCTACTTCTCTTTCAGGAAAGTGCGGTGCATAAATGAGCGAGAGGATTCAAGTACGTATTTACAAGAAGGAAATTCTTTAAAATAATGTTACTGTACATATGACTTGGTCAATCGTCTCCTTTTCTCCCCTCATTCATAGTACATGTAAGTAGAAGGGGAGAGATAAGGGTGCACAACAGGACTGCTCAAAGAGCAAATCTGAACTCAGTAAGAACAACAATGGGAGGTGCAATCATTATTTGCTAATTTCTTGAACTACATCTGGTTAATGCTGGAGAACAATTGAAATGTATACAATCTCCGTTTAGGTTCTTGAATTCCATCTCTAGATGCGGTTTCGGTTCGAAGGTTAATGGAGCTGCCTTATAGGTCGGCATATTGCTTGATTAGCATGCTTTAACATCAGGATTTATGGAATAGATGAACAAATATTAATGAACGCAACAGCTGGTTCTAGCAAGCTGCTGTAGCTGTCTTTTGGTCCGATATTCTTCATGATGAAAATCATCAAGATTGAATTAGATAAAAGGGATCAAGATTACACAGAGATATTCCATTTACAGAATGGCGGAAGCAAAACAAGCGAGAGCTAGCATTAAAGCCAAGCAAAAAATTTCTGCGATCTGCAAATGGCACTTATAGCTAAACTATCAGTCACTGAGCTTACTTCTCCATCTGTTAATGTGCACAAAACTAGTACTGTTTGGTTCAAGGCAGTGCTTGAATTTTTGGCTGGCTTTGTGTCATGTATATGTATAATCATGTATAATCAAGGTATACTAGTAATAAAACCAGTACCGAGTGACATAATACACAAGCTATAAACAAGAACAGCACTGTTCTTCACCCATGCACAACAAACAGATAGATGTGGGTGTGGATGTGTCTGTGAGAGAGTGGGAAAGGAGGAGAACGCTGGACTGATGCTATAAATTAAGAACAAAGAAGAAACATAATTTCATTTTGATTAATGGTAGGAGTTAAAAAGAAAATTAGCTTCCATTATATATTCACTGAAAACAATTTTTTTACTGCAATCTGAAGTACTCACCTTCGTATCTGAAATCAATGAACAGAAAATTAGAGGTGTTCTTACTCAAAAGCAACAAAAAATAGTTTATTATAGTTTGATTAGCCTTATAGTCCTGATTTCTAAAATCTAATTAGATGTACAGTACTTATGAACAAGCCAACTTGTAAATGGTTTGAGTGTATTCAGCAATCACCATCACATGCATCAAGCTAAGAGATTATGTGAAAATTAATACTAGAAGCAAAATCTATGGTAATTAAGTGGAGTATGCCATCTAAAGCATAATATAGCTAAAATTTTACAGATTTTTCTCCTTGAGGAAATAAGAAAGAAACCCTAAACTCATGACAAAGATTAAACATTATACCTCAGAGGAGTTACTCATGAATTCACACAAGAGTGAGTCAAAGCTTTTGCAAGTCAAGAACTTCAACTATTGCATTTTGTCAAGAGATCCAAATCTTTATCAAGCAGGCAAATCTCCAAATTCCTTTATCTTTTTTGTTCATCAGTATCTTCATCTTCTTCTACCTCGTTATCTTCAATATTCATAAAGAAAACTGAGCAATATTTCTCAGGATGGATTTGTGAAAGAGCTGCCGTTGCCCTTATCAAGAATCCTAAATTCTATTCCGTTAGGAGCTTCAATTTGCTGCTGTGGTTGGAAACTTATATGGTTGGATTCTTCAATGTCTTGTTCAGTGCCAGAAGCTTTGTGTTGATTAGCTGATCTCTCCCTTTCAACTTCTCTATATCTATGCAAGTACCTTACTATAGCCTCGGCATAGTCATCAAACCCTAGAGAACCTAGAGCCCAACAGATGTCATCTCCGTTCACTGTCTTGCGATTCTCCTTATGACACTTGTCGGATGCCTCACCGGTTACGAAACTTATAAATTCCGTTGCACATTCTTGCATTGTTTGTTTTGCTTCTTTGGAAATCTTGGCAGTTGGGGGCAGGATTTGCTTCATAATCCGACCCACGTTGGCAATAGGCAACAATTTATCTTGCTCCTCCTCCATTTCTTTTTGGTTTGCTTATGAATTTCTTCTTTTCTTTGCAAACTCTCATGTGTATATAGATGCATAAACACATGTGTATCGCTAAATAAGCACATGGCCATGCATCACATACCATGTGATACACAACATATTGATGCTACATACCCATATATATTATTAATTCATAGATACGGTTTAAACCAACAAAAATTAAATAATAAATTGTTAATATCATAAAAAATTAAATTAAATTAGAAACATTCTTATAGTCTTTATAGATAATCATTTTTTGAATGAATCACTGATTTTTTTAATGTATTTTTGAATTGAACGGTGAGTCATGTTTCTCGATATCTGTACATAAAAAATTACATAATGTTTACAGATAAAATATTATCGAAATAGCCATCATCAAATTATGAATCCATGATTCTCGAGATTTTAAAATTAAATTTAGAATTGATCTCTTTGTTATTATAAAAACTATCATAACCAAAACAACTTACTTTACCAATTGAATCTGAGAAAATATAACATGATACAACTTAAAGGGTTGTCTTCATATACTCTCCAATTATTAAGTAACCTAATTATAATTTTGGAAGAAAAAACAACACGAACAAAAGAAACGAAAACTCTATTCGTTGATCAGCAGCGTCTTCTTTGCCAGCTAAATTTGAGAACATGGCTTGGTGAACATAAACATTATAGTAACCCTAGCTAGCAAATTAACCTACCAAGTCCCCAAGCTGCAAAGCTTATTTTATGGTCCCCCCCTGTAGAACCTCTATTTTAAACTCCATAAAATCTGCAACCATTTCTGCTTTGCAGTGTCTTAGGATTGTTCATATAATACTATTTTCTACTATCCAAATGAGTGGACTCCGTTTGTGCACGTTTGCATTTTGGGGATTAACCTAAACACAGTACCTAAAAATAGAACTGATTGGAGCCCTAGCTAGTGCCAGGGTCTCTGATTACCTCAAGCTTAGGTTAGTTTTAGGTTTTGTCTCTCTATCTTGCGGCAAAGCATTTGCATTATGAGTATATATGAACAGTTTGGTCGGTCAAATTAGTGGGAATTCAAAGTTTCAGATATTGATTTTTGCAGAACTGAAATTAGGTCTCCAAAGGGACTTCTAAAAATTGAGATTCTTAAATCTCTGGAAGGCTGATCGGCACTGCCAAATCTTGAAATGGGGAGGGATGTTTTTTTCATGGCTAGCTATAGTACTGCCTAAATAATCCAACGATATTGCACATTCTGTTTTCTTAATTAATGGTTAATTTGCACTAAATTAAAATTAAAAAGATGTGCATGGAAAATATATATAATTAAAAACGTGCTCAGATGAATATATAAAAATAAATCGGTATTTTAGATAATTTCAAAATAAATTTCTATATTTTCAAAGCTAATTTCTGTTTTTTGTGAACAAATTAATTAACTCTGATCAAATTTTCTTAATAAATAATTTAATTTGTAGGCATAGTATATATGGAATCGAATCAAGCTCATTTCTTTTTTTTTTTAGGCATAATGGTACAATAATTGATAAACTATATATATTCAACAGATATTGCACTAATTAATGTAATTAATTAAATCTTGGACGTGCTTCTTTAATATATAATAAGGTGAAATATTGGTGGGGCATGTAATCTAGATTTTCGGCACGATATATCTTTGAATAAAATCCAGTACGGTCGATTAACAACCGTCCAATTGGATAAATTAATACTTAGTTTCTTTCATATTCTTGTAATCTGATTTGATCATCATCCTTTATCACTAATGCGTTAGACCAAAGTAGTAACATTGGGGTCGTCAGCCATTAATTAATAATCCAATAAATTCTTCAAGTTCATGATCATTCAAACATGCATGTTAACTTTAATCATTATTTCGGCAAACTTTTTAAAATCTTCATAGCTTTGAACATATCTCTTGTTGTATAGGTTTATTTCTCATTATATTTCTTGTAAATATAATGGGTAGGTAATCAACCTTTTAAGCTGATTAAATAGAAATTAACTTAATCTTAATACATGAAAAATAACTTAAGAAAATATTTTTGGGTTCAATCAAGCCTAGACTTATTAATTTGGCTCGAGACTAATCCTTAATTTTTCAGGCAGGAAACATGAAGGTCAGAGCTCTTCCGATATCCATGTTTTTTGGAAGATTGAAATTGTATATTCTCACTCTTTCTAGGATAAAGACCACTTTTACCTGGTAATCACTTGTTGGTAACCTAAGAATACATGTCTAACTGTTGAAAGACATTAAAGCAGTATGTAAGAACGCGATTGAAACCGTGTTTTTAAAAAAATTAAATTTTTTTTATTTTAAATTATTTTTTTATGTTTTTATATTGTTTTGATGTGCTGATATAAAAAATAATTTTTAAAAAATAAAAAATATATTATTTTAATACATTTCAAGTAAAAAATACTTTAAACTTAACCGTTATCGCATTTTCAAATCCAAAAAAAATACATAGCGCATGCAGGTGCGCATGCTCTCAACGGCTTAATTTCAATGGTCAACCTATCAGCAGTAACCATTTGAACATAGCCATTGAAGCTAATTAATGGAAAATTTGGTGAATAGTATAGATAGGTACAGCTCTTGTCGAATAAAGACTGCTTTTTGATACGTACTATTTGAGGTTTTGTTCACTTAAATTAAGTTTGGCTCGAGTTGATGACGTGTTACTGGAAGAACACTGGCGGAGTTATAGAAAACTCGTTCGAGGACCCATTTCTAGGGTTTATGACATGTTTAGGGTTTCTCACAAGGGACAAGAGAAATGGATAAACAAATGGTTAGACGCACTAATTATATATCTCACAAACCCTAGCTAGCTAGATCTTTGGAAGTCATCTTTTAGGGACCTGGAATTGAATACCTTTTATGCTGGCCATAAACTTTGCTGAGATTCCTTTCTTTTTTAGCACCTGATTACTCAAATGGGCATCTAATGTGGTCTAGTTTCCTTTGTCTATGCCTTCTTTATAGTTTAAAGAAAGAAAGGACTTTTTCACTGATAAAATATTTCTGCTCTCTTGGCGAATCAGGATCCTTTCTTTCATCCTTACTCTCCCGTAAAAGCTCGAGAAAATACCAGTGAACTAAATGCTAGTGGGTAGGAATAATCTTTTTTTATATTTTCCAGAGTTTATTATATTAAATCTCCTATCAAAGTTGAAGGCAAGAACTTGTTTCAGACAGCATTATTCTTTTTGCCCAATTTCTTTCGTTAAAGTTAGCTTGCATATATCCATATCTGCGATTGCATTGATCAAGACAATTCATCCTCGTTAAAATTAGGGTTTGTATGATTTGAACTTCCATGCCTATAGCTAGCTAGCTAGCTAGCCCAGCTCATGCATCTTTTTTTACTTGGAAAATAACTTGGGAGAATATTATCGTCAGTGCCATGCCTTCGATGTGTGGCATGCATGAATTAAATTGTTTTTCTTCCTGTCGTTGATTAAAACCATTTCAGTGAATGGAGAATATGTTGTCACTAATAGGAAATATGAAGCCAACATTGTGTTTGGTATGGTATTTTATTATTTTAGGTTAATTTATAATAATATAATCGGGTTAGCATGGGATCCAATCCTAATTTACATTGAGGGTAAACAAAAATTAAATTTAAAATTCATCTAGTTTAACCTACTCAACAAATCAACTCGCAATTCATGGATTCAATCAAAATTTATATTAAATTTTAAAAAAAATAATATTATTTTGATAACTCATGTCAACTAGTCTACCTGTAACTCAAACTTTAAGTTGAGTGGAATAATAAGATTTATTTTTAAATGAGATTAAGATTAGCAAGAGTATCAAGTTATTAGTTTATGCGCAGTGACATTAAATTCTTCAATCAAGTCTTCATAATTATTCTCTCGAGCTAGGGTTTTTTTTTTTTTCCTTTCATACATGGAACAATATTTGGACCTCGATCGGCTCATTTCAAATTGTTAAAGGGCTCTTATATTGAAGCTATTTTTTGGACCAAAGACAAGTCGTCGTAGAATTATTTAGTGCTCACACATCGAAGCCCGAATGCTGTCTTGAATGCAGAAACCCGTTATGGTAAATAAGCAAGTCGATGGCTTTTCTCTGCTCTTCAACAGAGCAAGAAGTAGTTGGGCCATCAAAGCCCAAAGATCAATTGCTTTAATTATGGGCTTCATGGGACTTTTATATAAATGAGCATTTTTTTTTTGTTTGGCAAAGAGGAAATGGTTAGATTGCCTCTAAACAAATGCTGTCTGGAAATATTTTCTTTTTATCTTATGATTAAAACTAAGCTTATATTTTAGAGCCAAGAAATCATTATTTTGATAATAAATTTTTTTTTTAACTTCTTCGTTGAGAACAATATTTAAGAAAATCTATGAATTTTGAATGTCATATACACTTTTTTTATTATTATTTATTAATGTAAGTGTTCGGATCAGTTTTTCCACAACTCGATTAATTTCACGGGTTCTGATTCGTGACCATGTAAGTCTCCAGTGGCCATCATATTAACAATTACAGGAAGCAAACCCTTTGATCTCAAATTTTTATTATTAGAGATATAGTATTATTAATACTAGAGAAGAGACTACATTTTTTGAAGAAACTTATCCTAGGTAGACGTAATTATTATTTTTTTTAGAAAAAAAAAAGCCTAATCTGCCAAATAAAAATAAGATAAAGTCAGCATTATATATATTTAATTTACAGATACAGACTTGCTTACGATTTACGATTTCCAAAAGGATTATATAACTTTATTATGATTTTTAAAACTACAAGATTAACCTATTTTCTTTAAGAAAATACAGGGACTGACTTTGCAAAATTCACCAGAGACGGTCAAATACAAACCTCCGCAGCACGGGCAAACTTATAAAATCAATTTTAATATCTTAATATTCTTATTAATCCAAGTAAATCAAAATCAAAATCAATTTCGGATATTTTTCTTATTTAATATGTAACTTTTTTCTTTTTATTTAACATAACGCGTGTTTTTATTTTTGTATTTTGCATTGGTATAATTAATTAATTTCAAATATTGATTTTGATTATTTGAGATCTAATTATAAATTAATTTACATAGAGAAAATGATGAGATCAAACGATAAATTATTTGATGTGTTTATGCATGCCACCTCAAAAGAATAAATGATCATATTTTAAGGCATGATGAACAATTATGATCGACTTTAAAGTGAAACACATCGCCGAATATTTTTTCTTTAGAAGAAAGGTCGATGTTATACACTCCATTTCAGTGCATCATTTGAAAACTATGCGTATAAGATTGGTTAATTATTAATTATTATTATTATTATTTTTGTAAAAAACAGTCATTTATTTTCTTAAGGTTGTATGGAGAATCATAGTGATTACTTATGATAATAATTCTTGAAAAACAAACATTAAAACAGAGAGAAATTGTGGAAAATAGCCATTAAATTAATTTCTTTTTTAAAAAGCAAAAATCCATGTGGAGAATAAGAATGTTGTAATTAATCTTATTATTCATCAATAAAATGTTAGTCTAGCGGTTAAGGCACTGTTATATCCCTGCAAGGATGAGAATACAAATTCGATCTTTAAGAAGCGTATTTATTTGGAAGGGGTAGTCACGAACTCCGAACGTGACTAGTCTCACCTTTTAAAAGAGTGTGAAGATAACCAGGTAAGAACAAAAAAAAATCTTATTCTTTACTTTGTTTAATTTGACTATTTAGTTTCTTTAACCAACAAATTATATTCTGAATACGTATGCACTAAACTATAATCAATGGAAAAATCCCTATTTTGCATATATATGTGTGTGTATGTGTGTATTATATATGAACTACAGATTAATTATAATATAATTAACATATGACAAAAATTAGTGAAAAAGATTTTAAATAGAAAACATATTTGATAAAAATGACTGAAATCAATATTTTTAAAGAAATAATGCAGTACTTAGACGTTCATATATATCCATGTCTACGTACGTATTACATTTACTTCCTGTAGATCTGCTTGTAATTTATCCATCCTATCAGGCACTCCAGCTCAGTCTCTTATATGATCAAGCCTGGCCTGTCTCGTAAACATCAGTAACAAGATTAAAGTTATCGAAGGTCAGATCATAAGGACTACAAATGATTAGAAAATTTCCCAGAATCACAACTGATCATCAATACATTATTATGATCTATGCTCATGCATGACAGAAAGAGGTAAAGGTCTTGTTTGGATGCCAATTATACACACACACACACACAATGAATGCAAACTAAGAGATTTTTCTTCATTTTTGCTGATCTTCTGCATATTGTTTATATATATAAGCAATGGCTTGCATATAAACATAAACGTATCTACACAATCTATGAGTCAAAAGATAATTTGAACCAATTAGAAAGATTGTATAACTAAGAAGATCACCACAAAGTCACAACTTGTAGTAACATTTTATTTTGCAAAACCATATAGTTAGTATCGCGCGAAACATGAGATTAGAAAGACATTGAGTCCAAATGCTAAGAAAATTTAGATGCAAAGATCATGAAATACTCATGAAAACTTCATGGTTTATGATTAAATGACTTGTTCATCCGATTAATAACAATAACATAATCAAATTCAAAGATGAACTCTACTTCAATAAAATCATTTCATGAAGAAAAAAATAGTTCAATAACTTTAATCACAACTAGCAGCTAGCGACTCAGCTTCATTTCTTTAATTCCAACAGGAATTGAGGAAAAAAAACAAGAACCAAGCCTTCATAATTGCTAACAATCCCTCAACATTTCATTTTAGCATATCAGATCACTCACCCTTAACCGGTAAACTAAAATATTTGATTAGCTAGTTAACTTGCTATAAGACCTGCAGATTTGCTGTTTTCCACGGAGTCAGAATTACAATAGATCACAGCAATATAAGGTTCTGGTTCATCCATTTTCCTAACTCAGCAACCAGTAACAGGGAAAAAATCCCTTAACACAAAACTATATAAGAGCAAAAGAGTATTTTGTAAGCAGGAGCAAAGCATACCCCACACAAGAATTTTCCAAAACAAGAGTGAAGACTGAGCTGAATGATCTCTCTCTCCCTGTCCGATTTGGATGTGCTACCCAAGATTACTCCCTCTTCTTCACCAGAAGACAATCTACATCTAGTTCTCACTATAACCTTGCAAAATCAAGGAGCTTTAGGACTGGAAAATGATAAACGTCCTTAGAATTATATATGGGATTGCTTGTGATCAATCACAAAAAACGCTATTTTAACTGTTATATGAACTACAAGCTAATTAATTAATCACTTGTTAGTGGTTGATATAGGGAATCAAAAGCCATATATATACAAGGTAGAAATTATCCTCTAAACTTTAATTTTCTATTCAAGCAAATCCAAAATCCAAAGCCTAATTAATCAACATCTAAGATTATATACAGATTTTTCTCCTTCTTCAATGAAAAAAGAACAAAAAAAAAAGTAAGAAAGAAGAACAGATTAAAGTTTACCTCAGAGAGTAGCAACCGGATTCATATAGAAGAAAATTAAAGCCCTTTATTTCATACAGCTAGATATTTATGTATTACACCAAATTATGTCACAAGTTATTAAAAAACTCTGATCTCCTCCATATATATGTAATATTGCCTACGTTTTGATCTTCCACACTTCATCTCCATCATAATTAAGAAGTAGGCCTTAGTATTTCTCAAGATTGGTTTCTGAGAGAACTTCCATTTGATCTTCTACTTCATCCCCATCATACGAAGTAGGCCCTAGTATTTCTCAAGATTGGTTTCTGAGAGAACTTCCATTAATTAATTAATTGCAGTAGCTTCTTAAAGAAACCTAAACTCTAATATTGTTGGTTCAGGAATCTGGTCAGTTTGCTGCTGTACTGCTTGGCAACTTGTATGGTTGGATTCTTCATCTTTGTTGACCTTTTCAGTGTCAGTAGCTTTCTTTTGGTCAGCCTTTTCCCTTTCAGCCTCCCTGTATTTGTGCAAATACCTTACTGTAGTGTCAGCATAGTCATCAAACCCTAAAGAACTGAGAGCCCAACAGACATCATCTCCGTTCAAAGCCTTGCGATTCTCCTTTCGACACTTGTTAGAAGCCTCGCTAGTGACAAAGCTTATAAACTCTGTTGCACATTCTTGCATTCTTTGCTTAGCTTCTTTCGAAACCCTTGCTGTTGGTGGCAGGCGCTGCTTCATTACCCGACCCACATTGGCAATAGGCAACAACTGATCTTGCTTATCATCATCCATTTCTGTTTTCAGTCAGAAATATTATTTACTCTTTGTTTTGCATTCTAGCTACTTATAAATAGACGTGCCAATGAATGCAAGTTTATGTGTAATGCATACACACGCACAAGCATGTATATATGAATGCACACAAGTGTGGCATTCCCCCATCACATGACAATGTGACATAGAGTTTTTATATATATTTTAGAAGAAGTTGTGTCTAATTTATCTTAATTTAAAAAGTTTTTGTGTTTTCAATTTAAATAAATTTTGACGTTATATTTTCAGTGTCAAACTAATTTAAACACATCGAACTTCATGTATCTAAATTACTATTCATTAAAAAAAATCTAAGAAAAAATAAATGCTAACAATTTTTTTTATAAAAAAAACTTTATCATATAGATATATGAAATAGCTTATACATGCAACATATATCCATATCTTAATTTATGTTAAAAATATTTTAAAAAATAACCGCTATCATAATTTCAAATATTTTCTACATTTATATATACATGTATATCATATTATGAGTTACGATTCTCGATACTTTTACATGTGTATTATAATCATAGAGTAAGTATTGCATGTGTCATATAATATAATATAACATACCCTTCATCAAATAACGAGTTACTGTTCTTGATATTTTAAAAAAAGTTAAATTTAAAATTGATTTTGATGAATAAACTAAAGATTATATAACAAAAAAATAAGACAATTTGCTTAAATCACCAACGCAAATATTTCTAAATATAATAATTTGAGTTACATGACAAATTTTATACTCGTTGCATTTATTTACATTTGCCAAATTAGAATCCTAGCAAGCTTGATTCCGAGCTACAAAAAAATAAAATTGTTGTGGGCCCCCCTGGAGTCTATTCCACATGCATATATATATAATATGGAAATTCTGTGTGCTCGCAGTACTGTACAAGAAATGCTTATATAATTCAGTTTCTTCTATGAAAATGAGTGGACTTCGTTTGTGCACGTTTGCCTGTTTAGGGCCCAAGACGAAGAAAATAAAAAAGAAATTTGTTCTAAAAAGCATTAGTGTTTGATTACCTCAAATTGAGGTTAGTTTTTAGGCTTTGGTTATCTATCATGGCAACACAACATTTCCATTATGAGTTTAGACTGTTTCGTTGGTCGAATTGATGTAACATCGAAAGCTTTAGAGCTATGCTACGTACGACTAAGTTAGAATTTCCTTTCCAGAGTTATCTATATCCTTATAAAAATAAAAATACAAGTTCGATTCTTAAAAATCATACTTATTGGAAAGAGTAGCCACGAACCCCGAATAAGACTAGCCTCATCCTTTAAAAGGGTGTGAAGATACCCGGGTAAGAACAAAAAAAACCTTGTTATTAAATTTATTCTAACGAATTAATCTTGAATATTGAATTGTTAGTGCCATTGAGTTGATGACAAACCACCAGAGAAACTGTAATAGATCACTCAACTATCTAATCTGGATTTAAAATTAAACCATATAAGAATTGTTCTGATATGATCTAATTGATTTGAACGATCCAAAACAAGTCAGATAACTAATAAAAAATATGGTGTGATTTTAAAAAAAAATTAAGATGATTTTTTTTTAATATTAAGACGATGATGTATTGAATTAATATGGACTTCACAGCTTAACTTGCTAAATTTAATATCCGAGTGGATTCTACTGGATTTAAAAGTTTTGTTATTTTAAACTATTTTCTAATTAATTATATAATAAAAAAAAAGATATTCATAAAATTAAACTAAAATCAAGTATAGAGTAAATATCAAATATTTATTTAAAAATATGATATCCTCATTTAAAGAATATGGGACAACTTCCATTATGTAATCTATGGTACTGTAGTCTTTCGGTAAATGAATGGGGAATAACATGATGACTGAAAAGAAGGTTGGTAAGAAGGAATGTTTCCAGTGACTATTGGTTTCTCTTGAGAAAAAAACGAAAAGAAAGAAGAAGCTTAGTTCCACAATTATTAGATGTGATGTAAAGTAATATAAAATTATTTTCACTTTTATGTTTTTTTGGTTAAAATATATATATTTTTAATATATATGTTTGGTAAGATGGAAGTCGAGCTAATCCTAGACAAGCATATAGCTACCTAGCTAGCTAGTTAGTTTAGTATGATTCCTTGGATACGTTATTTATGCATAGCCGGAAGCCAAATATTTTTTTTAATATAAAGAAATGTTTTTTTAATGTAAAAAACTACACCCGAATTTATTTGAATTATTAAATGACTTAATATTAACCTAACGGAAAGAAAAAAAAAAGAGTCAAATTTAAAAAAAAATAGAAAATATCAGCTTAAAAAAAGAACAAAAAACAAGTTAAATGATGAAATAATTGAAAAAAAAATTATTAATAAAAAAACTTGCAAAAGAAAACGAAAGGCAAAAAAAGTAGGGCTAAAATCTAACAAAAAAAAAACTCAACAAGGATGAAATCTAAAAAAATAAATTATCACAAATAAAAAATAATGCAATTAAAAGAATTATGACCAAACTTGAAAGATTAAAAAAAATCATAGGGGGTGAGATTGAAAATCATTTGTAATATAATACATTATTTATAGATTAAAAAATAATGGGGGTGAAATAGGAAAAAAAATGTGAGGGCTAACCCAATAGAATCAAACCAAAAAAAAATTGAAAAAAAAAGAGAATTAAACCGAAAAAAATAACAAAACAAAAGTTAGAAAAGAGAGAATAAAAAATAAGAAAACATCAATTTAGAAAAAGTGAAAAAAACAGGGCAAACCTCTTAAACTTGGTATAATATTTAAAAGTCACATCACGTGAAATTTTTTACCCAGATTTAATCAAGAAGAATAATTCTTAACCAATTTAATTTCTAAGGATGAGATCGGTAAAAAATATATTAATAAAAGAACATGCAAAAGCAACAAAAAGAATGGAGATAAAATTTGATAGGAAAAACCCAAGGAAGATGCAATTTAATGAAAAAAATAAAATAAATATCAATTAAAAGAAGAACAACCAAATTTTAAAAATTAAAAAAATCATAGGGTGTGAAATTGAAAACATCTGTAAAAACCATGCAAATCCAGATAAATATTTTAAACACAGTCAAATCTTAAAAAGCTCGAAACCTATGAAACTCTAGATCCAGGTCCTATCAAGAAGATTACTATAAGCCAATTTAAAAATATAAGTTTAAAAAACTTGTCAAAGCACAAAAAAAAATATAACAAAAAAAGCCTCGAGAGAACCCAACAACTAATCTGGGTCAATAAGTCAAACACGTGACCTATAACATGAAATTGGGATGTCTCTAAAAATAGAAAAGCAAAAAAAAAAATTAAGAATGAAAGTAAATGTCCATTAATAAAATGATTAAAATAATAGGAATTAAAAGAATTAAGATTAAACTTTACATAAAAATTAAAAGAAAATAAATGCCTAGGTGTGGAATTGGAAAAAAAAAACTAATCAATAAAAAAACTAATGGAAATTAAAAGAATGAGAACCAAATTTGAAAACAAATTTAAAAAATCAAATGATCATGGATGAAATCAAAAATAAAATTCAATTAGAAACAATCAATGTAAATAAAAGAAAAGGACTAAATCGAAAGAAAAAATAAATTGAAGGGATTGTATGAATTTTTGCATAGCTAGCATACGATCCGAGAAATGATGAGAAGGGAAAGAAATAAAGAAAAGAAAAGTAATTTTAGGCCAAACCACGCCGAAACAACATACACGTGTCATCCATAGTGGAAAAGGATGTCAGAACAAATCAAATGATGTGGCGGCGTCACAGTTACAACCACCAAAGCCAGCAACACACACTGCCATAAGTCAACAGAGTGGCTGACGCGTGCGAGGCACGCATCAACAGCTTTTTTGTTTTGCAAAAACCAAAAATGTCTTTAGGATTAAATAATATTAACAAACAAAATATGATGAAATTACAACCAAACCCCTGAAGTCAAGGCTAAGAAATTCAAATTGTAAGGGTAATGTAGTAGTTCAACTATTCTATAAAATTTAAAAATACAAAAACACCTTTCTGCATAACACAAACTACTATTCTATATATATATATATATATATATATATATATATAATATTTTTATTATTTTTATTTATAGGTATAATTTGTGCATGACCTTGTTTATATAAAGTATTTGATTGTTGAATAATTTATTACGACACGTAAACGGGATAACTAAGGTTTTTGGATTTGTAAAAGTAATTATCATGATTTAATGTTAAATTATGGTGTTTGATTTTCGTGAGATATTGAGACTTCTATTTTTATATTTGAACAACTTGTTTTTTTTTTAATTATATTTTAACCATT
>Ga0307518_10000239_pt1 | contig 41324 bp, 32 predicted proteins | sample 25_EM_MG_FD_203889 | JGI IMG/M metagenome (GOLD analysis project Ga0307518, IMG submission 203889) | Populus trichocarpa ectomycorrhiza microbial communities from riparian zone in the Pacific Northwest, United States - 25_EM | ecosystem: Host-associated > Plants > Roots > Unclassified | place... | reverse complement strand
AGAGAGAGAGAGAGAGAGAGAGAGAGAGAGAGAGAGTTGAGACCATGAGTGAAGGTTGAACAGTGATTAGTACTTAAAAGTGCATTTTTATCAAGGTTTTATATTATCATTTTGCACTTGAAGTATCAATAACTCCTTAGCTAGAGCCTGTTTTATAATAACATGTTTAATAATATAAGATACCTTTAATTTATGGTAAATGTTCACCTTAAATGCAGGCCTATCACATAAATCAAAGGATTGATTGATGAGTTTAACTACTGAAATTGAGAAGACAAAGAGAGGGGTAAGCTTAGAAAAGAGATGCTAGTTTAGTCCAAACTAGAACACCATTTAGTTATTGTATCATAACTGGAGCTGTAGAACTTGGATTTAGGTCTGGTTTATATGTATGAAAAGCTAAGACATAGGCCTAAAACTTTCATGAAGAGTCCAAGATTTAAAAGTGTCATTTTTTAGTTCAAATGGTAGCAACAACGGAAAAGTCGGAATCTGTCCTATAGCCCAGACACTGCTCAGTGTTCAGCCCATATCTCGAGTTCTAGAAGTCCAAATGCGCTGATTCTTGTTTTGTTGGAAGCTGAGACAATTTTCTAGAACTTTCATGAAGACTATCTGTTCAAATTATGATGTTAGCAATGACGTTTTGTTCAGACAAAAAGATAAGGATTGTCACCAAGTCAATATGTGGCCACCCACTCAACAATAAGTCATCAAATCAATAGTTCCGAATTTTGGCCTATAAAAGGAGGCATTTGCCATGCATTTAGGCATATTGGTTTTCAGATCAAGATCATGTTCTTACTCTCTCTCTTTATATTTTTGAAATGCTTAAGTTTTGCTTTCATTAATCTCTTATTTATGCCTTTCATTTCCTTTATTACACTTATATAATCATGTTCTCCTCTTGTTTATCTATGTTTCTCTTATTCATAATGTTCAGCTAAGTTTATTATGTCAATGTGAAAAGGTTACACTAATGGTGTAAGAACAAGTATAGTATAAACTAACATGTTTTATATTTATTATCTTACTCACTCTTAATACCTTGCTTGTTAAATGGTTAATCTAGATTTGTGTTGAACAACCCTTGGTACAACAAATACTTGGCACTTTCATAGCCCAACTGTATGGTATAACCGACACTTGTGCTATGAAAGGAACTTGATTTGTTGTTAACATAAGCTATCACCATGAATACATGATAATATTTACAAGTATTGGCATTACTCGAATAAGATAATTAATGTAATCATGTTAACAATTTATAATCCGAGCGGAACCTCCCTTGTGTGTGGTTTCTAGTCAAATAATAAAAAGAGTTTATACTATACTTATTTGAAATACCATTAGTGGATCCTCTAACCTTGACAATTGTTTTATCTTTGTTTAAATCCTTACATCATTATCACATCTCAAAGCTCTCTTCAAATCTTTTCTTTTATTTATAACTCTATATAGTTCACCTCCCTATGGTTCGACCCTAGTCTTGACGGGTTATTTATTACTTCGACACTCCTGCACTTGGGAGAAGATATCAATCTTTTGGTTGTGTCAAACAGATGCTTAGAGGAAGGGAGAAGGGGTTGTAACGGGTAGGAAGAAATTGACAGAAGAAAGAGAACCGAGAGAGGAAGAATAAGGGGGAGAACTAAAAGAAGAAGAGAAGGAATACTACCAAACTATCCAGACCTACTTAGATTTGAAATGTAAAGGTCATGTAGTCTCTTTTCCCCCCTTGTTCTTGAGACCCAGAACCGAAAATGATGAAGGAGTCCCTAAGAAAATTGACCTAAAACCCCTATGCTACTGTGAAGGAAACTGAAATCAACTAAGAGGACAAGGAAACAGAGATGAAATGAGGCAAATTTCCAGAATATCTAACAAGGAAAAAATGAATAAAATGGAAAGAACAAAACATGGTAGAGGGCCGACCATAGTTATAGGGTTGGCCAGAATGCATTGTGTAAGAAAATGCATGTGTGTGTTCATGTTAAGATCATGTAATTCTACTAGGATTTAATGATAGATATATGCTGGAATTGAAAATGCATGTGTGTGTTCATAATAAGATCATGTAACTCTGCTGGGATTTGATGATAGATATGTGCTGGAACTGAAAATGCTTGTGTGTGTTCATGTTAAGATCATGTAACTTTGCTGGGATTTGATGACAGATTATGCGCTGGAATTGAAAATGTATGTGTGTGTTCATGCTAAAATCATGTGACATTGTTGGAACCTAATGACAAATTGCATGCCTATAGCGAATTGGCATTCGTTGCCGAAAGTGTGTGTTCCACAGCGAATTTGTGATTCGTTGCCAAAATTTGAGTTGTCTGCAGCGAATTGGCGTTCGTTGTCGAAAGTGTGTGTCCTTCAGCGAATTTGTGATTCGCTGCTGAAATTGAGTTGTTTGCAGCGAATTAGCACTCGCTACCGAAAGTATGTGTTCTGCTTCACTGTTGAAAGTGTATGTTTTGCAGCGAATTAGCATTCGCTGCTGAAATTGTGTTGTTTACAGCGAATTAACATTCGCTGCCGAAGTTGTGTTGTCTGTAGTGAATCAGCGTTCGCTGCCGAAAGTGTATTGTTTGCAGCGAATTTGTGATTCGCTGTCAAAATTGAGTTGTCTGCAGTGAATTAGCATTTGTTGCCAAAATTATATTGGTTGCGGTGAATTAGCATTTGTTGCTGAAATTGTATTGTCTGCAGTGAATGAGCATTCACTGTCGAAATGGTGTTGTCTGCAGCAAATCAGTGTTTGCTGCCGAAAGTGTGTTGTCTGCAGCAAATTAGAATATGTCGTTGTATTATATTGAATGTAATTGTCATAAATGGTTGTGTGAGTATTATGAAAGATCTACCGTTGTATTAAACTGAATGTTAATTATCATGAATGATTGTATGAGTATTACGAAGGATCTACCGTTGTATTATATTGAATGTAATTGTCACGAATGGTTGTATGAGTATTACGAAAGATCTATTATTGTATTATACTAAATGTTAATTGTCATGAATGGTTGTATCAGTATTACGAGGGATCTATTGTTGTGATGTATTGAACATTAACTGTCATGAATGGTTGGATGAGTAATACGAAGGGTCTACTGTTGTGCTATATTGAATGTTAAACTGTCATGGAATGTTTGTTTGTATATTACAAATGATCCATTATCGTGTTTACCAAACATTAAACTATTATGTTTGTACGAATATTATGCAGGGTCTACTATTATGTTATAGTGAATGCTGTTATGAATCGTTTGAATGAGCATTTCAAAGGATATTACCATGTTATAGTGATTTCATAAATCACCTCTGGAACGCTTGATTGGTTAATGCTTAGCTTTGGCTAATGACATCCTAAATGGATGACCGAGATGAATAAATGATGAGCTTCGGCTAATGGCATCCTAAATGGATGACCGGGATAAATAAATTATTAGTTTCGGCTAATGGCATCCTAAGTGGATGACCAGGATGAGTGAATGATTAGTTTCGGCTAATGGCATCCCAAGTGGATGACCAAGATGAAGAAATGATTAGCTTCGGCTCATAGCATCGTAAGTGGATGACCGGGATGAGCAAATGATTAGCTTCGGCTAATGACATCCTAAATGGATGACCGAAATGAATAAACAATTGGCTTCAACTAATGGCATCCTAAATAGATGACTGGGATGAGCAAATGACTAGCTTCGGCTAATGGCATTCTAAGAGGATAACCAGATTTGAGAGTTATGAGTTAGTTTGGAGAGTTGATGTGTTCATGTATATCATGTTTTGTATATACCAAGTATATCAAAGAACTACGATTGTTATGTTTTAAAAAGAGAATAACATTAGTTCGACTAATGGTATTTGAGATGGATGACCGGGTTTGAGTATTATAATTAGCCTCGGTAATTGATGAATTATTAATGGTGGTATTTACATAAGTATGGAGAAATAAAATAATTATGCTCTTTTGGTCCATAAATGAAATGTAACGTTAATATTGATTTATTATGTTTTCTTAAATTGCCTATAATGCTTGAAATTACCTTGTGCTGTAAGATGGACATCATACCAACATGGTGCATAAGGAGATCCGTTTCACGACTCTCATATTTTAAAAAGAATATATATTCACATGTTGCGGGTTATATGAGTTCTGTATGAACAAACGTGTTAATCACTCAATTAGTTGTCCGACCCCTTTTATAAAGACTAGTAATGAAAAATTAAAATAGAACACAAATGTAAATGTGCGAACATATTGATATTATGTGTACAAATATACATATGAGGTATTCATTATATGTGGATGTCATGTTGTGAAATTACATAAGGTCAGGATAACGAAAGTATTAATTGTGTAACTTGTTGTTCGACACTCTTGTATGAACTCATGATGTTAATGAGACTAGAACAAGAATGTGAATTTGTTGATTTACATTATCCTACGTGGATTGTGCCTTGTTAATGAATGTAATGCAATTATAAATCTACAAAATGATATGGTGAAAAACATCCAGAACCTAACGATTAAAAAAAATCCATCAATTTTGGCCTTGAAAAAGTCGGGTCGTTACACTTGTAGATCCTGTAAGTGATAAGTGTTAGCTCTGATCACCCGTGTCACTCTGAAGGGGCCATCCCACTTTGGAGCTAGCTTTCCTCTACTTCTCTGTTGTCCATGACTTTTAGCTTTCTCAGTACCAAGTCCTCTCGTTTGAAGGTTTTGGTTTTTACTCTGGTGTTATGGTACTGAGTAGCCTTGTATCTGTAAGCTTCATTCCTTATTGCATTTGTGAGTCTAGACTCTTCCAGTAAGTCCAGATTAACTCTAAGTGCTTGCTCATTATTCTAAGGAGAGAAGTGCAATACTCTGGCGCTAGGACATCCAATTTTTACTGGGATCATGGCTTCAGTTCTGTATGTAAGGAGGAAAGGGGTTTCCCCTGTTGAGGTCTTTGTTGTTGTTATATATGCCCATAAGATTTGATTCAAAAGCTCTACCTATTCTGACTTAGCCTCTTTTATCTTCTTCTTCAAACTATTGAGTAAGACCTTGTCGGTAAGTTCAGCTTGCCCATTTTTTTTGGGGTGTGATACTGAAAAGAACCTGTGATCAATCTGTAATCTTTCACATTGTTCTCTCATCTTCTGGTTGTTGAATTGGGTTCCATTGTCAGTGATCAACATCTTGGGCATCTAAAATCAAGAAAGTATGTTCTTCCATAAGAAAGAGATCACCTTGTTGGTTGTGATATCTGCTAGTACTTTAGCTTCCACCCACTTAGTGAAGTAATCCACAGCCACTAGAACAAACTGTACTTTCCCTGTTGCTTTGGGGAAGGGTCCTAGAACATTCATTCCCCACTAGCAGAAGGGCCAAAGAGAAGTGATCGTTGTCATCTTAGTTGAGGGCTGCCTTGACACTAGGGCAAATCTTTGACGCTCATCTCACTTCTTTACTAGGTCTTTGAACTCTTGGAGTATGGAAGGCTAATAAAAAACCTACTTTTATAGTCTGAGTAGCCAAGGCTCTAAATCCTGTGTGCAATCTGCAGACTCCCTCATGCATCTCCCTTAAAACATAAGTGCTTTCTTCTGAAGACAAGCACTTGAGGAGTGATGGTGATGTAGATATTCGATATAAGACCCCATCAATCAAGCAGTAACCTGAGGCTCTCTTGGTCAACTTAATGGCTTCCATTTTGTCCGAAGGCAAGCTCCATATAAGTAAATATTCCTTAATTAACGCTCTCCAATCCTCAACTCCTATAACCAGGAGTACTATGACATCTCTCCCTCCCTCCCTTGGCTAATCTAAGACCTCAATCCAGACATCAATGAGGAGGTCGGTTAGGTTAGTGGTGGTTAACTTAGAGAGGAAATCTACTTGTGCATTATCTTCTCGGGGCACCCTGATGATGCTGATCACTCCGTCCTTCCAACTCGACATGACTTTGGCCTTCTCAAAATATTTGACCATGGCTGGATCCCTGGCTTCATATGTCCCCTAGCACTATCCCACAATCAGCTGAGAGTCATTGTGCACTTGTAGGGGGTATGCTTTCAAAGCTTCTGCTAGTCCTAAGCCTGCTATCAAAACTTCATATTCAGCCATATTGTTGGTGGTTGGAAACCCAAACCTGAGCCCATACTGATAGATCTACCCTTCTAGGCTAGTAAGGAGAATCCCTGCCCCACTTCCTTCCTATGTAGAGCTGCCGTCCACATAGAGTTGCCAACACTAAGGGGAGGTATGCTCTAGTAACTCAGGCTCTACCAGCATTGGACCAGGAGGAGGATCCTCTGTGATAGCCTCTTCAAATCTGCACTCCGCTATGAAATCAGTTAGGTCTGTACTGTAACCCATACTCTCCTAATTTTATTGCCCATTGAACCAGTCATCCTGACATGTCCGGTTTGTGAAGGATCTGTCTCAGGGGTTGGTCTGTCAACACCACCACTTGATGTGCTTGGAAGTAAAGCCTTCAACTTTCTGGAGGTTGTCACTAGTGTTAAGGCAATCTTTTCTACTTTTAAGTAGCGGGTTTCTGAATCTAGGAGTGTCTTGCCTACATAGTATACTGGACTTCTTCCCTGACCAACACTGCACTGACAAACCGGTTGCTACCCCCAGATACAATAATAGAGTCTTTCCCTCGTTGGGCTGAGAAAAGATGATGGGAGAGGAAAGGTAGACCTTCAGCTCTTTAAAGGATTTTTGACACTTATATGTCCACTGAAAGTTGGGGGTGTTCCTCAAAATTTTGAAAAACAGCAAACTTCGTTCCCCCAATTTGGCTATGAATCTGTTCAAAACTGCTAGTCTTTCTATAAGGTGTTGCACCTCTTTCACTGTCATGGGAGGAGTCATGTTCAACAGCGTCTGAATGTTTTCTAAGTTGGGCTCAATCCCTCTATTACTGACTAGAAAACCCAAGAACTTCCTTCCCTGGATGGCAAACACACATTTGAAGGGGTTTAGCTTCATATTGTGGCTTTCTAGTACTTTGAAGACTTCTCTAAGGTCTCGTAGATGCTGTTCAAAAGTCATACTTTTCACGAACATGTCATCCACATAACCTTCCATAATCATATCCAACTGATGTTTGAACACTTTATCCATCATCCTCTGATATGTTGCCCCTGCATTCTTCAGATTGAAAGGCATAACTTTATAGCAGTAGGTTCTTTTTTCAGTTATGAAGGACATTTTCTCTTCATTAGCTAGAAGCATAGGGATTTAATGATATCTAGAGTATACATTCAATGAACTGAGAAACTCATACCCCGCTATTGAATCCACTAGTTTATCTATCTTGGGGAGGGAGTAGCTATGTTTCGGGTAGGCCTTGTTCAAGTATGTGAAATCCACACACATTTGTCATTTGTTGTTGGCCTTCTTTACCATCACAACATTGGCGAGCCATTCGAGGTATTTCACCTCCCGTATGAAGCCTGTTGATATGAGTTTATCCACGTCCTCATAGATGGCCTTCTACCTGTCCCCCCTTACACTTCTCTTTTTCTATCATACTGGAAGAAAGTTAGGGTCTATACTCAATCGATGTGAAGCTACCTCAGGGCTGATCCCTGACATGTCCTCTGGACGGAAAGCAAAATTGCTTCTCTGTGACACCAGTAGCTCTGTGATAGCATGTTTTTGTTGACCGTCCAAGGGTGCAGCCTATTTTTGTGACCTCTTTCTCTGTAGGGCCCAAACAGACTTCAACTAGTTCTTTAGCCACTTCTGTTCTGACCTCTGGCTTCTCACCGTAGGTTTCTGGGTAATCAACTAGTAGGGCCTTCTTTCCCTTCAGGCATGTGTTTGCACATTCTCTTGAGGCTTCTTGGTTCCCCTTCACTACAACAACCACTTTAACAGTTGGGAACTTCATGGTTAAATACTTGGTACTGACCACTACACTGATCTGGTGGAGCAATGGCCTCCTAATGATGGCATTGTATGGGAGATGGGTATCAATGACCATGAAGGTTTATTGGAGAGTCACATAATGAGGTGCAGTCCCTATAGTGATAGTCAATCCTACTGCCCCCTTCATGGGCACTGCTGATCCTTCTATCCCGATGAGGGGTGTTGGCACTAGAGTCATTCTAGAGGCGTTCATGCCCATCTTGGTCATGGCCTCTGCTAATAGGATGTTTACTAAGTTACTATCATCTATTAGGATCTTGTAGACCCTATGACCCTTCATTACTATGGAGATCACCAAGGCATCCTCATATGGATGTCTAACCTCTTATCCATCAGTAGGGCTGAAGGTGATAGGTTCATGACAAGAACTGTATTGGTCCATTATAACTAGAACTTGGTCTCCCAGCCTCATCCTCTTATTATTGTTGTCGCTTACACTAGTTGATAAGCCTCATAATATGATAAAGACCTCTAAAAGTGTTGGTCTTTGTTGCCTTGCTTCACCTTCCTCCCCTTATAGAGGTGGATCCCTTTTCAGGAATTGTCTGAGGTATACCTGTGTTAGAAGTCTTTCCATTTTTTTTTCTTGAGAGCATAACAGTCCTTAGTTTCGTGTCCCTTCTCTCTATAGAACTAATAGTACTTTTTGGAGAACTTGAAGCTAGGATTAGGCTTCAAGGGAGGAGGACTTCTGACCCCTCAAAACCGTGTAGATCTTCGTGTAACTGGTGTTTACAGGAGTGTAAACTTTTTGGGACTACTAGGATGTTCCCTAGAGGGCCCTTTCTTCTTAATATCTTGTCATTTGATAAGGGAATGATTCATGCTGGGGGGTTCAGCTCTAACATCTTCTTTTTGGATCTGAGAGGAGTTTCTACAGGCAGTCCGGGCATCCTCTACTCTTATATGGTTCTCAATCATTTGTTTGACCCTCAAGAGAGTTCTATCCTATAAAGGGTGGAGTTGTTTCCACAACTCTTCACTTCTGACCCCCTTGATCAAAGCCTCACCGGCTATGGGTTCCAACAAATCTTCCACCTGAAGCATTTCTTCATTAAATCTCTTCATATATGCTTGGGTGGAATCCTTCTCATCTTGGGTAACCCTAAATAGTTTTGTGGAGCTTTTCTTCATAGGAATACTGGTGTTGAAGCATGCTACTAGCTTAACACACAAATCCTGAAAGCTCAAGATAGACCTTGACTTCAAGTTATTGTACCATGTCCTCACATTCCCTTTGAAGATAGTGGGCAATATCTTATACATGACATCATTATCATGTGATCAGCTCAAGGACCCCCCTCATATTTTGGATATGCTCTCGGGGGTCTGTAAGTCTATTATAACTATCCAGGTTCATCTTTGTGGATAAGTACTTTTTTGGGACTTTGGCTTCGAGGACTTTCTTAGACATAGGGGAACCTTCCACCTGATACTAGTAGACAAGATGGTGATGCCATGAGCCTTTCTTAATCCTTCTTCTAGGTTATTGTCGGTGTGAGTCAGATGAACTGGAGGAATCTAGCAGGGGATGATGAGAGTGATGACTTCTTTCTCTCTCATGGTGGCTAGTATGAGCTCTACAAGAATGTTCACTTTGCAATGGTATCGTAGGATGACGTGAATTTTCTTGGGTTGGACTATAAGAACGATGTCTCAGAGGTTCTTCCTCGTTTTGTCCATATCCCTCTGCATAACTGAGGCGTCTCTGGGCTACAGGTGTCCTTTATGGCTGAAGTGGTAAGATATGTGTCGGGACATCGTGAGCTGGTTGAGGATGAACATGGATATGTCCTCTTAATCTGATGACTTCTTCAGAGAGCAAATGTATTTGCTCAGCCATCTTCTCAATCTAAGGTTGTGCGGATGTACCTGCGGCAACGTTGGCATCTATGATATGCCCTGGTGTGTATGGATCTGCCATATTGATGTAATGGATGGAGCAACACATCAAAGCTTAGTTCTTTGCTGAAGAAGTAAATAGCTTTCAGGGAATATTTTGGAAGAAATTATTCCTAAATACCCTTATAGATCATTCACAGTGTATTCTACGACTTTCACTTTCAGACGATATCGGCCTCCTTCTTAATAGATATCTTCAGGGTTGTAAATCTTCTCTTGTACGGATACCTGCACAAAGTTCTTTAGAGACCCCTGAGGGGGTGTTGTTGGGGGACCCTCTGAAAATGAAGTCGGTATAAGGTATTTTGTATGATAGAAAGACATTAATGAAGGTATTAATGAGCTTTTATGAAGATTGAGAAGAAGAAGATGTAGATGTAAGGGAAAAAGAGAAGGAATGTGTTTATGTCTAAGAGCATAAGGTTTCGAACCTTTTTTCTGTGTACTCAAGCTTCCTTTTATATTACAAGTCTTGACTTGCTTCATACTATGTGTGAGGGGTAGAGATGTAATCTTGTAATGGTAGAATAATATTATTCTATTATTGATGCCATCATATCTCATTAATATAAGCATGAGCTGCTTATTCGTAATAATGAGGTGTAATGGGTATCATAATCACTAGCCCAGGCCCAGAGTAGGGGAGGCTTAAAGTGGGGTTACTTTTCAGCTATACGCTAAACCCAAGTGTATTTGGGTTCAATAGTACACTGAACCCAATAAGGGTTGGGTTTAACGCTACCTTAAACCCAAGAGGAATTGAGTTCAGTTGTACGATGAACTCATGTGTATTTGGGTTCTTCTTGTACGCCAAACCCAAGAGGAGTTGGGTTTCGCTGTACGGTGAACCCAAGTGTGGTTGGGTTCAACTATAGGCTGAACTCAAGAGGAGTTGGGCGCGGACGCATCATTACCCAACTTAGAGTTGGGCGTGAGCGTACTCCGGCCCAATACAAGATTGGGCGTAAAGAAAAGATAACCTGATTTTGGGTTATGACTTTCGTGTGATGATCTTAAGTGTGGGAGGTTTTTAGAAAACCATGTCCCATCGTTTAATAGTCATTGGCATTTCATTGAAGGTTGGATATTGGAATTCTTTTGAAGTTTGTCATATCAATTTATTACAAGCAAGCTGTGATACTACCAATAGTTAGTTGGCAAAATACAAATTCATAAAGATTTAAAGGAATGCCATCTAATTCTTTTTTTAAAAAAAGGAATAAATTACATATGATGGGTCGTGGTTTTCTAAAAACCTCTCACATTTAAAGGCCATCACATGAAAGTCATAGCCCAAAATGGAGTTATGTTTTCTCCATGCCCAATCTTGTAATAGGCTAGAGTATGCTCGCACCCAACTCTAAGTGGGGCCATAATGCGTCCACACCTGACTCAAAGTTGGGTCAGGATAAGTCCACACCCTACTCTAAGTTGGGTTCGGGCGTATCCATGCTCAATTCCTCTTGGGTTTAGCCTATAGTTGAACCCAACCACACTTGGGTTTGGCGTACCGCTGAGCCCACATACACCTGGGTTCAGCATACAGTTGAACCCAATTCCTCTTGGGTTCAGTGTAACGTTGAACCCAACTCCTATTGGGTTCGACGTAATGCGGAACCCAAATACACTTGGGTTCAGCATACAGTTGAACCCAATTCCTCTTACGTTGAACCTAACTCCTACTGGATTCGGTATATTGTTGAACCCAAATACACCTGGGTTCAACATATAGTTGAAAAGGAACCCCACTCCAAGCCTTCCCTACTCTAGGCCTAGGCTAGTGATTATGATACCCATCACATCCTATTAATTACGAACAAGTAGCCCATACTTATATTAATGAGATATGATGGCGTCAACAGTAGAATAATATTATTCTACAATTATGAGATTACATCTCTACCCCTCACACATCGTATGAAGGAAGTCAAGACAAGTAATATAAAAGGAAGCTTGAGTACACAGAAAAAAAGTTCAAAACCTTATGTTCTTAGACATAAACACATTCCTTCTCTTCTTTCCTTACATCTACATCTTCTTCTCCATCTTCTTCTTCTTCTCTATCTTCATAAAAGCTCATTAATACCTTCATTAATGTCTTTCTATCATACAAAATACATCGTACTGACTTGATCTTTAAAGGGTCCCCCAACAACACCCCCCTAGGGGTCTCTAAAGGACTTTGTGCAAGTATTTGTTAAAGAGAAGATTTACAAACCCTGAAGGTATCCATTAAGGAGGAGGTCGATACTGTCTAAAAGTGAAGGACGTAGAACACACTATGCAAATTTGTTTAAGAAAAGAGGGTTGAATTGAAAGACAGAAAACTGAAGTGAAAAAAGCAGGTTGAATGGGAGACGAATTTGAAATTTGTTTTATAAGTTCATTTTCATCCCCTATCTTTTTGAGCTATTAGGTAAATAGCCCCTATAATTTTTTTAAAAAAATATTTTTTATACCCAACATTATTTTCTTTATTTTTGGTCATTTTTTAGTGGGATGAGAAAGAGGTAGTCGCTGAATTGTGGCTTAGATAGAGAAAGTTGTCATTTGTGACGATTTCAACCACTAAAACAGTATTTCTTTGTGTCAAATAGTTATATATAATGAGCAGAGTTTATATTAAGAGTTTGTTTACTTTGAAAATGCATAAAAAACATATTTGATCTTGGAAAGATTTTGGGTTTCGAGTTGTTTTTTGCGTTCTTGAGGGCCATGAATTAGTTTAGCAAGGTTTCTATAGTGTTTTCTAGGTATTTTAGGTAAAAAACAAATGTTGAAAATGGGTATATTTATCAAAAAATCTAGAACCTCATTTTTCTGAACACCACGATAGTCGCATTTTGTGGATTCCCATATAACAAATCGTTTATTGATGCAGGTGACACATCTTTTATTTTTAAATTATTGGCGCAGAATACATGTCGTATGTCCTATCAACTTTTTTTTAAAAAAATAAAAGCTTGTATGCGGGCCGTTACTTGATGGGCCAGGTACTAGGCTTAGCTTACCTTGCCCAACAGCGCCTTGTCTAATTCTTTTCTTTAAAAAAAATGGTTTTTTAATTAATGCAATATTTAGTATGCATTTTTTGAAATATTGTTTTGTATATGATTTAATTAATACCTGTCCCATTATGGTTATTTTTAATGATATTAGATTTGTTTAATTTTTAAAAAGGTTGGTATGATTTATCTGTGACTTTTTTTAAAATTTCATTTTGATTAAATTTTTTTTTAATATTGATTTTTTAATAATATTTTTAATATGTGCATTCTTGCATTTTTTTTTTATTCAATAAATTTTGTGTATATGTTGGTTTCTATGAATTATTTATTTTGATAAACAAATTCATTAAACATGACCGAGTAAATTATTTGTGTTGCGATATTAAATATCTTGATTTAGATTTATCTCTTAGTTTTTTTTTTAGTTTTTTTTTTTTATTGTTGATGATTTTTTTTTTATTTTTTTATACAATAGTTATTAATTTGTTGAGTTGCGTGCATAAACTCTTTAATTTACATCTAGGACCTTTTTATGTAAAAAAGATGCTGACAAAATTTGCATGTTCTATTTTTTTTTATTATCTTTTGATATTTTAGATTTGATCTTTATTCTTATAATTTCTGATTTTTTTTCTTGACTCTTTTATAAATGTTTAATTGTTTATAATTTCATCATTCAATCCAAGTTTAAAGTGTATTGTTTTTTTTTTTCTTTTCATTTTGGTTTTCAATTTTTTGATTTTTATCATTTTGTTAATGTTTTTATTCATTTCAATTTAACTCTCAAATTGAAATTTTGTTGCCACCCTTTGATTTATTTATTTTTTTTTATTTTAACCCATATTTTTTCTTGCTATTTTTTATTTTGGTTTTTTTTGTGTCAGTTTTTTATGTAGTTTTAACCCTCATATTTTTTTTATGTATAGTACTTCCGGACTGATAACTTGGGTCACCGTTTGAAAAGTTAACATGAATTGAAATATTGTGTTGTCTTGTTTTTTTTTTAATATCATCGTTCGACATTGTTTTCAATTTTGTTTTTTTTTTTTTGTTGTTGCCTCATATTTTTATCATATTATCGAATTAAACAAGATTTAACTCGGTTATCAAATTTCTCTTATTTCTTTAAAAACATAAGTGTCTCTTGAACCTTTTTTTTTCTTGATTAAATTTTTTTTGTTCTTATCCATGGCGTCACGTGGGCCACCAATCTAATTATTACACAATAAACTAAAACAAGATGGATTTTTACAATTTTTGTCTTTGTTCATTGTGACTCAAACCCTTTATAGACTGCTATATTGTACTTGATTCTTTCCTTTTTTATGATTGGATATTTTTGCAATTGTTTGTTTTGGTCTCTTAAAAGTTTTTACTATTGCTTTCATTATTCACTGTGACTTAGGCGTATTGTAGATTGCTACAATGTAATTGATTCATCCCTCTCTTCTTCTTTTTCTTTTTATTTTGTCTTTTTTCACAATTGTTCGTCTTAACACCTTTTTTTCTTTTCAATTTCAACCTTTCACGTCATGTTCACTGGTTTAAAACCCAATAATTCCTTTTAGTTTATGTGATACTTTGTGTTTACATTGTCGAAATAAGTCCTGACTTTGGATTAATGATCAATTTAATTTGTTTTTTTTATTGATTTATAAGTTTTTTAGGGTTAGAAATTGGTTTATTGAGCTTTCTATGGTGTGTAAGACGTCAGAGTGTTCACGGTCCAGTCCAATTCAGTTTAGGCCCATAAATCCAACCAAACTGGGAGTTGTTATTCCTTTATAATATGACCTAGACCGAACTGAAAACTGGTTCAAACCGAACCAGTTTGGTTAAGGTTGGTTTTTCAGCATTAAAAATAAGAAAACCTAATACTTATTAAATGAGATTTTTTTTTATTTTTAAATGGGCCTATTTGAACTGAGCTTTAAAATTTGTCATTGAGTTTATTTTTTAGGATTTTTAATTAATCTTTTTTTATTAGGTTTTTTTAACAAAATCAACCAAAATTCATTACTAAATTGGAAATTGAATTTCATGGGAACCCAATTAAATATGATCATGCTTGCTTTACTACTGTGCTGAGTCTTCTATTTTTTCTCCATCGGTGTAAACTGCCACAACTCATTGTTGGGTTATTCCCCAAATTTGCTTTCTTTCTTCCAAAATAAAAATAAAATAATAAAATAAAGGCTGAAAATGTGGAGAAAGCAGGTCGAGGATGTAACAGCCCGGTTTTTACAAGCCCAAAACAACAGTAATTTTTTTTTTTTGTACTTGACACACATCGTGTCGGTAATCGGCGAACATGTTCCCTTCACATCATCAATATATTATCCATACATCAACAACAATCAACATTTTATTTAAAAGTGAATCTTACATAAACTTATAATATTATGTTTGCATGATTAGAAGTTTGCATTTAAAATATACATGCATAGTCATGAGTTTGTATTCTATACTACAAATAGTCATCACGAATTTAATCTAAAAGGATCTAATAATAGTTATACATTCAGTACATTGATTCATATAAAATACATCATGATTTAGAATGCAACTACATGATTCCTTACAAAAGTAGGTTCCCATGTATCGGGTTTCCTAGACACCTTGTTGGTATGACGTCCCTACTGCAGTACAAAACATTTACAAAAATGCAATTACTTAATAATAATAATAATAACAACAACAACAATAAGAAAATGGTATGGCAGTTTAACGAAACATTAAGATTATCTCATGTTTGAAGCGTGACATTTGTAGTTCCTTCATGTTTTTGGTATACACAACTTGCAGTATATATATATGCACCAATTCTTGCAATCAACTATAATCTTAAATCCGACCATTCTTTTAAGACATCATTTATCGAGGTTAACTATTCACTCACCCCGGCCATCCCCTTCGAATTCCATCAGCCAAAACTAATCAACTGTTTGTCCCGGTCATCCCTTCGGATGCCATTAGCCGAAGCTAATTGTTCATTTATTCCGGTCATCCATTCGGATGCTATTAGCCGAAGCTAATCAATTGTTTGTCCGGGTCATCCCTTCAGATGCCATTAGCCGAAGCTAATTGTTCATTTATTCCTGTCATCCATTCGGATGCTATTAGTCGAAGCTAATCAATCATTTGTCCTGATCATCCCTTCGGATGCCATTAGCCAAAGCTAATTATTCATTTGTCCCGGTCATCCCTTCGGATGCCATTAGCCGAAGCAAATCAATCGTTTGTCCCGGTCATCCCTTCGGATGCCATTAGCCGAAGCTAATCAATCGTTTGTTAACATTTAAGCATTTGACAGTCTGGTATCTGAATTAACACAATACAGTAACATTCATGATAAAGTATTTTCATTATTCAACGTTATTTAAAAGGAAGGTAAAAGTCACCTACCTGCAGTAGAAGCTCTACTCGTGCTCCCCTATTGCTGCTGTTGCACCACATTAGTGGTCCCTCCTGCAGTCATAGACTCATCTCATAAATTTTCCTCATTTAAGGATATGTTTTATAATAATCATATCAATAGCTAATAAATCTTTCTTTCAATCATTTCTTTCTTTATATCTTACGTTTTTCTCATTACACCCATTAATGTTGTCGTCCTTTATCCAACCACAGTTATCATTCCTTCAGGCCGATATTATAGAGAATCCATATTCATTCATTACTTATATGTTACTTTCTTATGCATGTTCATTTCCTCATAATAACATACATACATATATCATGTATATTTTTAGAGTTAGTATCTCAATGTGCAAGTATTCGTATGACTCAATTCCTTTATATAGTATTCACGTGAAAGTCTATTGTTACTGTCTAACTTTGAACTGTTACTGTCCAATTTCCAACTGTTACTGTCCAATTTTGAGCTGTTACTGTTTGACTTTGAACTGTTACTGTTTGACTTTTCCAACTGTTATTGTCTGACTTTAAACTGTTACTGTTTGACTTTTCCAACTGTTACTGTTTGAATTTTCCCACCGTTACTGTTTGACTTTGAACTATTACCGTTTGACTTTTCCAACCGTTACCATTTGACTTTGAACTGTTACTGTTTGACTTTTCCACCGTTACTGTTTGACTTTTCCAACCGTTACTGTTTGACTTTGAACTGTTACTGTTTGACTTTTCCAACTGTTACTGTTTGACTTCGAACTGTTACTGTCTAGACATTTGAACTGTTACTGTCTACACTTTGAACTGTTATTGTCTAGACATTTGAACTGTTATTGTTTACACATTGAACTATTACTGTCCAACTGTTACTATCTAGACATTAAATTGTTACTAACTAACTGTTACTGTCTAGACATTGAACTGTTACTTCTGAACACTCATCAGATTTTTAACTATATCTAGACTTATAGAACTCTGTTTCAAGCGAGATTAGTCTCGTTGGAAAGCTAATACATGAGGCTACAAGTTCTTTGAAGGAAGGAGAACCCAGTTCTGCCTTTGAGATAGTCAAAATTGCTCATCAACAAACACTACCCTACAGGGTCTGTAAAGACCCAATCTCGGTTGATGACCCATAGCTGGGGTTCTACAGTTCCATATTGAGCAAGACCAATTTCTTAGTTATCTAACATCCAAAACTACAATTACTATGAGAAACTTGATCTTAATTCTCTCATCCTTCTACTCGAATTCTCTCCAAAAGTTAGGAGACAAATCTGTCCAGATTCATCAATCTTTCCATTTACACACAACGTCCACAATTTAACTTTTTCTCTATCATCTCAACCCCTGGTCATATCACATATCGTTTAAGACTGTAAAAAAAAAAGAATATCTTTATAAGAGTCAATTTATCTTATTTATTTCAATCTTCCCTCTTAACGTCAAAATAAAACATTCTTGTCGATTTTACAAACATTCCGAACAATATTCTTCTAAACACAATCAGGGGAAAAATTGCAAGAAAATCAAAGTTTTAGAGTCAATTAAGGGCTAAATTGAAAAAATTCACAGCCATGGACTATTTTGCAAAAGACGTCGAACTATAGGGGCTCAATCGACTAAAATCAGGGTGAAATTGAAGAAATCTAAAAGTTTGATGATCAATTAGAGGTAAAATCAAAGAAATCCCAGACCAAGGACAAAAATAGAAAATGCGTGCATATTGGGGGCTGATATTGTAATTTGACAGGGGCTAAATTGCATTAAATCAAAAGTTTAGCGTCGATAAAGGGTACAATTGAATAAACTCAAAATAAAAAGGACCCAATTGAAATGTGGCCGAAATCCTAATTCATGTTCAAAACAGCGTTGTTTTGTAATAGTTGAAAAAAAGGAACCAGACGATGGTTACTGTTCATTATCTTCTTCACTTTTTTCCCCAAAAAGCTACTCAGATTACCTACTTTGCAGGTGCGATTAATGCCTCTAATCTTCACCAAATTTAACAAAATGTACACGTAAATGATCACTTGACACCCCTCTATACCCCAGTATGGTCCGTTCAGGCCGAGTGACAGCACAACGTCCATGGTGCCGGTCTAAAAAGGCCAACTCGGGTAGCCTTCAACTACCAGATTTGACATTTCACCATGCCTACTTTGAACCAACGGTTGAGATCCTTTCTAGCTGAATCAAGGGTTGAATTTTTTTCCCAATAAAAACAAGATTGCCCTCTTCCACCACCCCAATAAATTGAGGTGGATTTCATGGCCTGAGCATCAAGAAAATCGGGTCCAAACTCAGCCAAAAACCAGCTTTGCCCTGATTCCTAGCCGATACTATTCTCTTTCTCTCTCCACCGTGGCCTTCGACCACCACTACTCTCTCACCACTGTCTTGTCCACAACCATCTCCACCATAAGCATCCAATTGACCACCTCACGTGGTGGTTGCACCACCTCTCCCTCTCCCCTCTATAGTTTCTTCCTCCTCTTCTTCTTCTTGTCTCCTACTCCGCCACAAGGCACCAGCCCTTCCACCGTCCTCTGCCAAACCAGTGACGACAGCCGTAACTTCTGAGCCAGGTGAGCTCCCCTTCCCCTTCTTTTTCTTTTTTTTTTCTTCTTCTTCTTTACTCTATGTTCACAACGTGAACAGTAGACAAGAATTATAATTCACGTCCATTGTTCATATAGTGAACTTCGGGTCAGTCCAGTTCTAGCCCAGCCTAGAAAAAAAACAGAGAAAGAAAGATTTGTTGGGCCGAAATCGGCCCAACCTTTTTTGGGCCAAGATTGACCCAAATCTTCGTCGGGCTAAGAGCAGCCCAGCCCTTTTTGGGTTGAGATTGGCCCAGCCCAACCTATATATTTAATAATATATATATATATATATATATATATATATATATATATATATATATTATTATAATATAATGAAAGAACTCCAGTTTTTTTTTTAATTTCTTGCATGTTTTTCTACCAATTTTGCTTAATATTGGGTTGTACTTTTACACTGTAAGATACAAATCTAGTATTTAAATACTGGGTTTTCTCCGAAATATTTCTAAAAAAATTCAAAATTTTTAAATTAATTTTCCTTTTCAAAAAACAAAAAAGAAACAAAAATATTTTGTTTTCATGCATGCGGCTAAATCCTAAAAAGTTTTCCAAGCATATTTTCATAAAAAAAAAAAAAACAAAAAAAATGCATCTTTCTCATGTTTTAAGAAGAAAAAAATAGATATCGTAACCAGTTTATGATTATCCATTAGGATTTAACTAAAATATCAAAAACATTTACCAATTTTTTTTTTTATATTAGGGTTTAGATGTAGACTTTAATACATGTGGGGTGTAAAACTACATAATAGAATACATCCTCAAGATTTAAAGGTACAAAGTGTAAAATAAATATGATGCTAAAATTTTAACTTTAGAACGGTTAGGATTAAACCTGATGATGTAGAGATTCTCTCACGAAGGGAGATATACCTTAGACCTTAAAAAATGACGAACGAATAGAAATCCAACATAGAAAAACAATCAAACAATAATACAGTTTACATTAGGTAAGGTGCACTGGGGGTAATGCGTCTCCCCTTGCACAACCAGTCCATTACCCAGACTTTCATAGACAATAGGTTTCTAGTAACCATAATATTAGGTAGTAACTCCTGAACCTTAATCATAATTTTATGATTAAACCAAAGATCTTTTTTCCCCAACAACAATACCTCATCAAAAGGCACAAATAGCTCGTCACCGCCCCGACGTCGCCCCTACGACATAAACAAAAATGAATTTTAGCAATGCTTTTAGTTTCATAATCCAATTCAAGAAAACCATGCAATAAGTCTCCAATAGACCACTTCCAACAAAGAAATATTTGTATGATAATCCACCATCACAAGAAAATCAAACAACAAAACATATTCAAATCAACAAAACACTTCACATCCCATATTATGTTTCAGCCTTCCTTAATATTTTTGTTGATTCCTCTAGAAGACCAACCTAAAGGGTTTTTAAAGATGTGTACTCTTAAAAGCACATAACCAAGACATGCCATATCATAAAGAATATAAGTTGTGATAAGAAAATTATTGAAGAAACTTTAAAATTGTGTAAAAAGTATTACATGATACTATATTGGATAGCATCTGACAAAAATTTCCATTAAATATAAATGACCAAGTAAATAATAAAGTTGAAAATTATATGGCAATAGTTAAAAATACTATGTTGAATTACAAACCAATGCCAACAAGAAATTGTAATATGGTCATGTCCAATGACACTAAAAAGCAAGATTAAAGAGCTAAAATCTTGGAATCAATAGCTTAATCTAATATTAGAATCAGTGTAATGATATCCAAACACACAATTAGAGCAAACCATGCTCATTATTCAAAATTTCCAACAAAGTCCAAGTTATGAACTTAGCAAGTCCACAAGCTTTGATTGTCAAAGATAAATTCAAGAGAGTTATCTTTGATTTTTGGACTATTTTAAAAGACACAATATATGAGTGACTTGAAAGAAATGGTAAATTAAAGTTTTGAATCCGTGAGGAGATTAAGGGTTTTGGGGGAGCTTTGGAGAGTAAATTAAGGATTATGGTTTTGAAAGAAAAAGGAGGGAAAAAATGGAATTGAAGGGGGCTTGATTTCCCAAGCTTCCAACACTTGAGAAACCATTTATTCAAGATAAGAAATGCCTTTAAATAGATTAACTGCATTGAATTTGAGGATTTGTTAATGAATTGTGAATGTTATGCTCTTGTGAGGATGAAATTATATTGATTATGTAATGGATGGGTGTTATTGAGATTGGTTAATGATTATTAGCATGAATTAAGAATGAGTAATGTTTTAATGTAAAAAGATAAAAATTGAAAGGATAAATGCCCATTTATTGGCTTAATTTCGGGCTAGGGAGAAACAAATTTGGGTGATTAGAAATTCTAATGCAATTAATTAAGATTGATAGAGATTTTGGGTTAGGTGAATATTGATGAGTAGAAAAATAGAGAAAAATTAAAAAAAAAAGATATATTAGTCGTAAAGAAATGAAAGGAAAAAACATATTGGTCACAAAAAAGGAAACCGATTAACTTCATGAAGAAAAAGAAAGGAAATGAACATCGTACATGACTAGAATGGAAATACTTGATACAAATTAATTAAGAATTCAAGATTTATATGGAAAATGGAATTGAGTGATATGATGGATGAATATCCAATGATGTGTTGATTTTATTGATACAAGAGAGGTCATGGGATCCAATCAACAACATTGGACTAGCTCGCGTGTGTAGACATCAGGTAGGTGTTCATTACCTTGTGAGGAATTAGTTAGTTTCTGAATAATAGTTTTATTATTTCTATCGAATCTTTGTCTAAAGTTGTGAATGGAAAGAAAAGGATTTTTGAGAAAACTAACTCCCTGATTAATATAATTAGTGCCCTATTTAATGGGCAATTTGAGAAACTAACTCCCTAGTTAATGGGGTTGGTGCCCTCTTTAATGGGTAATTTGAGAAACTAATTCCCTGATTAATGAGATTAATGCTATGTTTAATGGGCAATTTGAAAAACTAACACCATGGTTAATGGGATTTGTGCCTATTTAAAAGGCAATTGAGAAACTGACTCTTTGGTTAATAAGATTAGTGTCCTAGTTAATGGGCGATTAAGGAAATTTACTTCCTGGTGAATATGATTAACGCCCTGGTTAATGGGCAATTAAAGAGACTAATCTCTTAGATAATGAATATTAGTATCCTGGTGAATGGGTAATTAGAAATCATAATTTGGATGTTGGTGATGGAGAGAAAAAAAGAAGGGGGAGGGCCCAGGTTAGGCTAAAAATGAACATAGTACACTTATAGTATTCAGCATAAAGGTGTCATGTTATAAAATAAGAGAATGGTAGTGAATGATTTATTGATGAACTAAAATTTGGATGTGTGTGTAATCACATTGAATATGGAAAGTAATGATAAATAATTATTGAGTAAAAAGTTGAAAACGCCTATTATAAATCATTTTCAGATTCTTTCTAGCATCGAACGGAGAAGTAGATTTATTAGTTGATGAGTATAATTTTAGAAGAAGTAGAAGAAGTGAACTCAGAACAGGGAAGAAGAAAACAACGACTTTGGATAATTTCTTATATCCTTTATTAAATGCCACTAGGCTTTATATACATGAATGAATAACAATAATGCTAGAAAGTAGGAGAGTAATTAGCAATTCACAAACGGAATCCTTATTATCTGCCAACAACCTAATTAAAACAAACTTGACTTGACTTATTCTATAACAACTTGGAGACAAAGCATGATCCATGTTTATGTGTCTCAACATGTCCCTGCTTCTGCCACAACTCACGTATGTTGCTATACTCACGTCCATGTCACTACTATGCACATATCATTCCCGCTCCCTTAACAATCCTTGTCCTCAAGGATAAAAGTAGGGTATGTCTTGGTAAATCACCTTATGTTCTCCCAAGTGGCATTTTCCACTGGTGCGCCAACCCATTTAACTAAAATTTCATTCTTAGGATGGTATTTTCCTTTGTGAACTACCCAGTGGTCAATGACAGCTTCAGGTTGCGGAAGGATAGTTGCAGTCTCTGAAACAGGAGGGAGCTGAGCTATAGTGGGAGGGATTGAACCTAAATATTTATGTAGCAAGCTGACATGTAATACATTATGAATTTGTGAATCTGGAGGCAATGTTAATTTATAGGACATTGATCCCACCTTTGCAATGACTTGGTAAGGTACATAGAATCCCAAGGCCAGTTTCATAAAGCTCTGAAAGGCTACTAAAGTCTGGCGGTAAGGCTGTAGTTTTAGGTACACATAGTCGCCAATATCAAAGGAGACATCACGACGATGTTGATTAGCTTGGCACTTCATTCGATTTTGAGCGATCAAAATATTCCTTCGTAGCTCATGGAGAACATAATATTGATCACGCAAGTGCTCATTCACTGCTTGAACATTAGAGGTGCCAAGAACATAGGTGAGTATGCTAAGAAGCGGAACACCGGACACTACCTCAAATAGCGTTACCTTAGTTGAAGAGTGGACAGAGGTGTTATAGCTGAATTCTGCCCAAGGAATCCAGTCAAACCATTTTCATGGTTGGTCCCCTACAAAGCATTGTAAATATTGTTCTAGGACTCAGTTAACCACTTCAGTCTGGCCATCCGATTGAGGATGGTAACTAGAGATCATACATAGCTGGGTGCCTTGGAACTGGAATAATGTTTGCCAAAAGGTGCTGATAAATACCTTGTCGCGATCACTAACAATAGAGGTAGGAATGCCATATAATCGAATATATTGGAGATGAAAGCTTTGGCAACAATGATGGCTGTATAGGGATGCTTCAATGGAATGAGGTGGGCATACTTAGACAAGCGATCGACAACCACCATAATACAGCTATATCCATGAGAAGAGGGTAATCCTTCGATGAAGTCCATAAATATGTCAGTCCAGACTTGGTTTGGCACGGGTAGAGGTTGGAGTAACCCTGTTGGTTTCATGCAATTTGTTTTGAAACATTGACGGTTTTCATATTGCTGCAAGAATTCTTCTACTGTGCGGTGCATATTTGGCCAAGAGAAATCCTGCTTAATACAAACGAGTGTTTTATGGAACCTAAAATGCCTACTAATAAGGGTTGCATAGCAGTTGATCAAGATCTGTGGAATTAGAGTAGAAGTGAGACTTAAAAATACCTTGCCTTTCCTGAACCACACCCCGATCATGAACAGGCTTGTTGACTTGAAGTTGGTATACAATGGTTCCTACTGTACTTCCTGTTATAGGGTTGGCCATCAATCTGCCCTTGGAGCAGAGATAGATAAAAACTACAATTCCACCACCCTAGACAATGAATCTGCTCCTTAGTTTTCAGTTCCCTTCTTATACTCGGTCACATAATCATATCCAAGTATCTTAGGTAGCCAACGTGCTTGTGCAAGTGTAGTGATCCGTTGCTCCATGAGATATTTGAAACTCCTCTAGATCTATGCGAACCGTGAATGGTTTCCCAAATAGATATGGTCGCCATTTCTGAATTGCTTTAATGATGGCCAACATCTCTTTCTTATAGGTGGATAAGGTTAAAGAGGAATCTTTTAATGCTTCACTAAAATACACCACTGGCTGGTCTTGTTGGGAGAGTATTGCACCAATTCCAATTCCACTAGAATCACATTCGATCACGAATCTTTGAGAGAAATCTGGCAGGTGCAAGATCGATGGATTAGTTAAGGCTTCCTTCAACTTTCTAAAAGCCATATTGGCCTTTTCATTCCATTGGAATCCCTCCTTGGTCAGCAATCAGGTAAGCAGTGCTGCTAAACTTCCAAAGTGACAAATGAATTTTTAATAATACCCGGTCAACCCCAAAAATCCACAGACTCCCTTGGTTGTGGTAGGTGTAGGCCACTCAACAATCGCTTGTATTTTGGTGGGATCAACGAAAACTTCTTTTTACGAAATGATATGGCCGAGGTAGTCAACTTGTGTAACTCCGAATCGACACTTTGACTCCTTAGCAAACAATTCATTGTTTACCAAAATTTTCAAAACAGTGTGCAAATGAGTGAGATGGTCGTAGATCCAATTCATTACGACAAACTCATAATGCCCTTCGTGCATTCAGAAAGTTGTCTTAGGGATGTCACCTTCTCGTACCTGGATTTGATGATAGTCGGGTTGTAGATCCAATTTGAAATAGTATCGGGATCCATGCAGTTCATCCAAAAGTTCATCGATCATCATAATTGGGTATTTATCTTTAATAGTGATTTCATTCAAGGCTTGATAGTCCATACAAAATCGCCAAGCTCCATCTGCTTTTTTAACTAGCAAAACAGGTGGTGAGAATGGACTATTACTTGGCCTTATAAATTCTGACTTTAAAAGTTCTTACACCATTCTTTTTATCTTGGCTTTTTGGTAATAGAGGTATCAGTAGGGTCTCACACGCACTGGTCTCGAATTTGGTTGCAATGGCATGTGATGGTTATTGGATCTTTTGGGAGGTAAGCTGGTGGGCTGTTCAAACATGTGTGAGAATTTAGATAGAAGGCTATTCATCTTAGGAGGATGGTGTATAGTGTTTTTACTGGGATAGAAAGGAATTATTTGAAGGAATAAGTCGAACCCCTGTAGCTCATAAAACTTTTTACTTGTGAAAGCTTCGTTGTCTGTGTGCTTCAGTCTATGAAAGATGTATGTTTCTCCCTGCTTTTTGTAGCTCATAATAATCTTTTTGAAATCCATTTCAATGGGGCCAAAGGTTTTAAGCCATTGTACACCCAATATTAATTGACAAACGGTGATTGGAAGGATATAGTAATTGACAGTGATGGTTTGCCCTTGAATGTTCAGTGTGAGACACTGGCATTGTCCATTGCAGGTAATCTTCTTCCAGGTAGCGACCATGACGTTAAACTGCTTACTGCAGTTTACTAACAATCCAAACTTAGAGACCACCGCTTGATCAATGAAGTTATGAGTATTGCCTTCATCGATGAGTACTGTTACACTCTTGTTCCTCAAAATTCCCCAACACATGTAAGGTTTGGAGGTGTTCGGCACCAGCAATGGCATGAAACAAGATTTCTGGTATGTCCTCGAAATTTATCATTTCCTGAGAATCATCAGTACCTTCCTCAAGGCTCGTGTGGGAAGTGTCTTCGATCATAAACAATTATGGGCGTTCACAGCGATGGCCTAGAATAAATTTCTCATCACAATAATAACACAACCCTTTTTCTCGCCGTTCTCGAGCTTCTTGATTGGTTATCCTCCGGAATGATGTTGGGGGAGGATTTGCTTGCTGGGATGTCGGTGGTCTGAGGATGCAATTATGGGCGTTCACAGCGATGGCCTAGAATAAATTTCTCATCACAATAATAACACAACCCTTTTTCTCGCCGTTCTCGAGCTTCTTAATTGGTTATCCTCTGGAATGATGTTGGGGGAGGATTTGCTTGCTGGGATGTCGGTGGTCTGAGGATGCCTGCTGTTGGATTGGTTGGTGCTATGGACGCCAGCATAATGTGTGATGAATGGGTTGGAAGACTGGATTTCTTATGCAATAGATTGTGCTCCTCAATTAGTCGTGCAACCTCGATTGCATCTGCCAATGTGTGAGGCTGTTTGATCTTGACATCAATACGAATATCATCTCGAAGACCTGCAACAAAACATCCTATTAGGAAACCTTCAGGCAGGCCGTCAACTTGATGGGAGAGACTTTCGAAGGCTTCCTGGTAGGTTGCCACAATGGTGGTTTTGTCTGAGATGCGTGAGTGACTCCGATGGATCCTCGTATTCGGTGGGTCCAAAGCGTAGCAAAATTGCCTAGACAAACTCGCTCCACTTGAGCGGTCCTCGAAACTTGTTCATCCATCTATACCATTGAAGGATAATTACATCTTGGTGGAAGGAAACTAACTGGACTTGCTGAGCAAATGCAATGTCATGAAAATCAAAATATTGCTCTGCTTTATACACCCAACCTGTGGGATCAATACCATCGAAGCGTGGAAAGGAGAGTTTGAGGTAGGGATGAGGCTGACCATTGGTGTTAAGAGAACAGGAAGTGTGGAATTGTGACAATCCTTCTGGTGCGAATGGGTTGATTTCAGAAGAGTTGGGATTTGGGTTTCGGATGGTGCAAAGAGCTTGGAGTTTGGTTAACACTACTTGTAAAGTAGAGTTTACCTTATCAAAACTTGACTCATGCCCAGCTAAGGCTTCATTGACCTCGTTATGGAATTCGGCATTACTTTTTCCACGAGTGTCCATGATAACCTGGCTCTGATACCACTGATGAGTATAATTTTAGAAGAAGTGAACTCAGAACAGGGAAAAAGAAAACAACAGCTTTGGATAATTTCTGATATCCTTTATTGAAGGCCACCAGGCTTTATATACATGAATGAATAACAATAATGCTAGAAAGTAGGAGAGTAATTAGCAATTCCCAAAAGGAATCCTTATTAACTGCCAACAACCTAATTAAAACAAACTTGACTTGACTTATTCTATAACAACTTGGCGACAAAGCATGATCCACGTCCATGTGTCTCAACATGTCCCTGCTTCTGCCACAACTCACGTTTATTGCTATACTCACGTCCATGTCACTACTGTGCACATATCATTAGTGTGTGTATTTTGTAAAATCAAACCGATATAATATGGGAAGACTATATTTTGTTGTAATATAATTTTGTAATGAAATTGTGTTTACCTATTGAATTTAATTATGGATATTGTAATTAAGGAAGTTGTTTCTTTTGTATGCATTGCATAAATTGTTCATCCATTTAAGTTTTATATTCATTTTTAGTTATAATTTAAATTTTGTTACTATTTAATTTTATTGAATGAATGTTGAAGAAAATGAATGTTGGTGTGACAATTAAATTATGAGAGTCCTGAATGGTGGGATAAGTGATATTTAGACTACTAGCAAGTTGTGAATATATTGAGTCAATAACTTGGTATTGAAAATATAAAGAAAACTTTGCTAAATTTTCAATAATAATAATAATCATTATAATTGATATCAATTCAAGAAAATTGGGGTTGTTACAAAAACTAACAAGACAACAATAAGTAATGACATGACTTGAAAGGAATAATGATTGAAAGAAGATTCTCGCAATGTCTTCACGATGGAGGAAGGAAAAAAACTGAAATGCTTTTATTGTTCGCGAACAAAAAAACACGTTTCAAGAGTCATTAAAGTGTCAATAATTCTTTAACCTCCTGCAAATCCAGGGCAAGAAAAAGAAATTAACAACAAAAAGAAATAAAAAAAAAAGAGGGTTGTAAAAATACCACAAAGAGAGAGATCAAAAGAAATGCATTAAATTTTCATATTAACAATAACACACGAAAAAAGCTCTAGAAGACAGTATAAACATGACTAGAGTGTTTAGAGCTAACATTAGTTGCAATAAAAATATTAAATTTTTAAAAAACAAATAAACAACTAAAACATAACAATAAACTCCATAATAAGCTTAAAAGATTTTAATTTTTTTGCTTAAGATTACCTTAGAATCGATGGATTTGAGCTTTACTCGAAATCTTATTATAGTTATTATGAATAAAACTAGAACGAGATAGATGATTTAGGGTAAAAAGGAGAACAAGAAAGGGGAGAGAGAGGGAGGAGGAGGGAGGTATGGGTGGCGACTACTGCAAAAACTCAAAAGGAATTTAGAATTAGGTTAGTTATCAATAGCAGGAGAACAAGAGAGATAGTGAGAAGGGGAGGGAGCAAGGGGAGGGGCGACAAAAACAAAAATCAAAAGGGAGAATATATTTTAGGGTTAGGTTATATTTCTTTTTATACCCTATTTATTTTTTAGACGATTCAAATTCAGTTGAACCGGTCTAGTTTGGCCAAGTTTAATCGGTTTCACCTTTTTGAAACCGAAATCAAACAGGTGATTTTTTTTGTTTTTTAAATCAATTTATTCAGTTTTATCTCAATTATTTTTTGGTTAATTTTTTTATATTTTTTTATTTACTTGGTTGATCTATTTTTAAAACACCATTAATAATAGATATTAGTAGGTAAAAATGAGTTGAAAAAGATTTCGTAATAAATAAATAAAAACAAAGAAAGAAAACAATATCATGGTTGGAAAAAATCACTAACAAAATCAATACCCTGGCCTTTCTTTTAATAACAAGCCACAAAAACATTGGGTTAATCATGCTGGCTTATTACATGTAGATCAAAGGTTAAGACAAGGTAATACATTAAAGTCTAATTGTTTTCATATTTTTAAAGTGTTTTTTTAATTAAATATTTATTTATTTTTTTCTTTGCTTCAAATAATTTGTTTTTGATGTATTTAGATCGTTTTGATGTGCTGATGTCAATTTTAAATCTAGAAAAACTTAGCTCAATTTAGTGGCTAGAAATAAAACCAGCAGACGATGTCATCTGTTTTATTTTATTTTTAAAAAGTTAAACATAAAAAATGAGGAGGCTAACACTCCATGGCTTCTTTCTATTAGATCAGGCATGCATGCCCCAATCTCTCTAGCCTGAGTGTCGTCCCTTCTATATGATTTTTATTTTTAGAATTTTTTTTCTTTATGAATTCTAATTTAAATGCACTTTAAAATAAAATACTTAACATGATTTTTAAATTGTTGTTCAAATTGCCATAGTTTTTAAGTAATATTATAGCTTTTAATGGGAATGTTAAAAATATTGTTTTAAAATATTTTATATCTAATATACAAAAACAATTAAAATGCACTCATGGATTTTCATTGTTCATTTTTTAATAGATTTTTGTATTATTTTATCATATTAATTATTATTTTTTACATTCAATCACATACAAAATATCAAAATATTATTATAATATTTTTTTATTAAAACTTTCTTTTGAGATCATGATTGTTTTTTAAAAAAACATAGTGCTTACAATAAAACATTTCTACTTCATAATTATCATTCCTATAAATATCTATTTTTATTATTATATAATTAATAAAAAATAGATTCTGAAAAGCAAAGTTCTAAAACCTGGTCATGCCTACAATCCAGGTCATGGGTTGGTTGGGTTAACTTGAATCAATCCAAAACATTATCGTTTTGATATTTAAAATAAACATATTAAGACAACATCATCTTAAAAATTTTTAAAGTCAAATTGAGTTTTTACCGATGGAGTCAAGTCGTGCATGGACTTATTAGATTGATTGAGTTACACTGGGTTAACTTTCATCCAATTTAATTTAAAACCTAGCCTAAATAGGTGTTAACTCGACAAGTTATCATGTTGACTCACTATAACAAATCAAATTTAATAATATTGCTACATATTTTCTAGTAGAAGCGCACATTAAACTAGTATTGTTCATCTATACTACGAAGGTAAATTTATTGTGACATTCCCTTTCACGTGAAAGGGAAATGTTTCCTCCACGTTCAAAAGCTCTCATCTTTCATGAATAAAAAACTCTTTTGATACTTGAATGAAAGTGACATAAATCTCATCCTTTTTTTTATTTCAAAATGAAATAAAACTCTAATTAGATCTTACTATGGCCAAGTAACCGCATAAATATGCTTAAACTCAAATACACTTTAGGTGATATTTTGAAGCGAGTTTCAACATGTTTTTCATTAATATTTGAGTTTTTTTATTTTAAATTAATTTTTTATGTTTTTTTTATTTTTTTAATATACTGATGTCAAAAATAAAAAATAAAAAATAAATATATTATTTTGATATTTTTCTGAGCAAAAAGTACTTTGAAAAGCAACAACTACTACACTCTCAAACACCCTCTTAATCTTGAGTAGTTGTATCACTAGAAATTTACTTTCTATTTTGGTCATGAAATAAAATGATATATTTGAGATTAAAAACGAAACCTAGCTTGATTATATGAATTATAATCTATTCTCTCATGTCTTGATTTTTTGTTATGTTTACATAGTTAAGGTGAATTTGCCCATGTGAAATGTATTTTTATATAGTTTCCAGGTGTTAATCATGTTTCTTATATAAAAAAAATCAAGACCTATCTAAATTATAGAAAATTTTATAGTGCTCGGGGAGTAATTAGTGATATCTTAGTAGTTATTTTTTAGATCCACATTAAAAATGGAATAGACATGAAAAAAAATTATAACTCACCAAAAATAATAAGAATATCTTTACATATAATTTTCATCTCTTACTTATATATATATATTTTTCTAGAGAGTAATTAATAGGATGTCATTGATTACTCTATGAACATCATAAAATTTGTCGCTAGATTACAACATGTAAAGTTTTAATATTTTTAAACCAATAATTTTAGTTTTTTTCTCATAATTTAATATTTTTTTAAAATAATTATAAGCAAAAATATTTTTTATATATATATATACAATACTAGAATCTTTATAATAAACTAGAAATGTGTATGAGGGAATTCCTGGGCCTAAATAAACTTTTGTTAGGCCTGAACTTGAGGAGACGGCCCAGAACTGAGCTGAGCTTGCAATTGGCCCAAGCCCTGTGTGATTTTCTTGGCTCAAACCTGTATATCCCTCGTCGTGTCACTAATAAATGATTAGATCCTCTCCAGGCCATATTGCTTTGCCAAAACGGGAAGAAAATAAATAAATAAATAAAGGTATTTTTCACGAGGACAATCATAGCAACCTCGCAAGACTAAAATTCACATATCCGTAAATATATATATATATATATATATATGATAACAGTTAAAACAACGATGATGATATATCATGAGAACGACAGAAGTTAGTGATGATGATGTATTAATGGTTAAGATTATTGAATGATATTTTAAATATATTATTATTGTCTATAAAATATTGTTTAAGTATAGCTGAAAATACTGGTTATTTTCCAGATTCTGGTCAGCAGCAGAATGCTCACCAACCTTAACAAACTCATCGTCTTTAATGATATCCCTGTCCTTGTTTTCCAAGCCCCATTTGTCTTAATTCCTAAAACAGCTTCCATGGCAGCATGATTAGGACATCTAACCCAGGCCTGTGTAGAGAGAGGGTGTGACAGGTAAAGATGGATGGAGCCATGATGTTGCATGCGCATGCAGCATCATAAGGCAGGCAAAAAGACATGCGTTAGATGCATGCCGTGTCCTTGTGTCTGCTACCTGTTCCACTAATTAATTTGTCTCTTCCCTAATAATGTTCTTTACACTTCTACTAATATTTTCCTTCACCCCCTTTTTTAAGAAGATTATTTATGGAATTTAACATTTTTTCACTTCCCATTTTCTGATCAAGACACCGATCTGATTGGCCTGTTCACTTTATTGGGTCAACGCCGAGTGCTTCCTCGCATTAGACCATATTTACTAGTGCACTAATTTGTTTTCTAGGATCTACCATCATTGATCAGATAATTAGTGGGTTAACACTAGCAATTAATTGCTAACGAGGGGGATTGCTTTGAAACATAGCTACCAGATCAGATCGGTTCAAGTCTAGGGTTATGGGTTGACTTGGTCAATTTATAAGACAACAAATCAATCTGAATTTGTTCCAAAACAACATTGTTTTCTTTAAAAAAATATTAAAAACATAATTTTAGGAAAAAAAAAACTAAATCGATATTGTTTTTGACAATAACTTAATTTTTTTTTAGAATTGACTCGACTAAGTCTTATTCAAGTTTGACTAAATCAACTCGTTATTTCTTTTAAAAACAAGCATAACTTAGTTCTAATTTAATGAATCACCACCAAATCAACACACTAGATTAAACCGGGTTTGACAACTATGCTTTAAAATGTTTTTATATGTTTTTTAATTTAGATAGCCTAAGTGTGTTGTTAGTTTATGAGATACTTCTATTGATCCTTTGTAGTATGTTTTACTTCTTGTTTCTAGATGTAAGATTTCCAGACAACCCACCAACTTATTTATGTTTCCTTTTCTTCTAATTTACAGATTACATATATAATTTTGAATTCTCTAACAACATGTTTGTTGACCCATTTCTTCAAAAGACAGTAGCAGCAGATGTCATGTTAGTTGTGTATTTATACTTTTTTTTTTTTTATCAGTTGCGGTTCAAGTTGTTTATATTTAAATTTATTTATTTTTTATTTTAAATTAATTTTTTAATATTCTTAAATCATTCTGGTATTACAAATAAATTCTTAAAAAAATAAAAAATAAATATTATTTTAATATATTTTCAAATAAAAAAATTTTAAAAAATATTTTTTGACACATATTAAAACCCTCACCGAAGAAAGTCAGTCCAAATCTCAAAAATCTTATCAATCCAACAATCCCATTTTTATTTGTTCCTCCAATCAATGAACTCAACATGCTATGAAATCAAACACAGCTTGAAAAAATAATCTCGAGGAAGATTTTGATTCTTTCCCAGCCAAACAAAATAAAATTATCCTGTAACCATTTTTTTCACTCACCTAAGTTGTATTTTATTAATATTCCAGAATAAAAAAAACATACAAAATAAAAATATATTTAGTTGAAAAAGATAGAAATATAAATATTTTAATACATTTATCTTTAAGATAATAATTTTATAATAATTTTTAAAATAAAAAGTATAGAAATAATATTTCCATTGTTTAACCATCTCGGTTTTTTATCTAAAAAAATAAATAAATAAACATTACCTTAGCCCTCACTAGCACGCAGGGGAAAAAAAAACTGATTATTGCAAAAATCCACTTCTTTACTTGGTATAACAAATATATCATACCAGATGTCAAAATATGGTTGGAGGTATAGCTGACCAGCCACCCTGTAATCAAATCCAGTGCCAGGAGGGAAATCATGCGGTGGTTCAGCTCTGATACCTCCCAGTGGAACTCACTTCATTTTCATTTACTCTTACCAAATGACCATTTGCCACATCACCAAGAGAGGCACGTGATCACGAAACTCTTAGTGACGTGGCATCCATGCGCTGGTCCATCCAGTGAACCAAGAACAAATAAATCCGTTTTAATTATTTTACCTGCGTACTGCATTGATACAGTGAGAAGGATTTTTTTTAATCACCAGTTATCCATACCAAGGCTGGATTATTAATTTTAATTATTTTAGAGGTGCACCTGCTGTTTTTAAAATATTTTTTTATTTAAAAATATATTAAAATAATATATTTTTTTATTTTTTAAAATTTATTTTTATATGTGTTTTTCACATGCTAGAATTTTAAAGTTTTGATTTAATTGAACTGTTATTTTTTAATTTGAGTATGAAACAAGATCATGAAAAAACATTAATATACATTAATATACATTTTTTTTCATAAATAAATTAGTTCAAATGTTGATATAGATGGAGACTCAAGACTTAGAAAAAGAATATAATTTTAATATACCAAACTTAATTCAAAAATATCTTTATCATTAAAAAAATAATCTTAATACTTGCAAGTTGATTTGAAAACATTATTGTTTTGCATAAAATATTTTATTATATTTATAAGTAATAATATGAAAATTACAATGGTAGTAAAATGATAATGATTTGTTATGATGATAAGAAAACTATAATAATTATAGGGTGAGAGTAAATAGTGATCATGGTGTAACAAGATAGATAAATGGTGATCATGATAATAATAATAATGATGAGATAATAAAAATAAAAATAATATATGTGACCGCAGCAGTAGCTAAATAGTAATGGTAGTTGGGATAATTAAATGATATTATAAATATATTAACACAAATAAATTATTTTTTTAATTCACGAGCTAAAGATATTTTTTAATAATTGAATTAAATATTTAATATTAATCAATTTTATTTTTTAATAATTTATAAAAAATATTCACATAAAAATAAAAAAATATATTTTTTATGCAAAAACAAACTCTCAACTATTTGAGCATATGCTAAAAAAAAAAAAAAAGAGTGTCTCTCACACGTCACCGGAAGGGAGTCAAAAATAGGAGGACGAGGGAGACTTGGTAGAGACTAGAAAGAAAGAAAGCAGTACAAGTTGCGAGAAAACATATCCACAGTCTCTTTATACACTTTACTTTTTATTAAAAAAAACTCAAATCATTAAAAATATATATTTATATTTTAGTGTCTGATAAGCAGGTGCAAGACCCGATCCAGGAAAGGTCATGATCGACCTCCCAATATATATATTTTTTTAAAAGTATCAAAACAACTCTTTTTGACCCAATATTTTTTTTTTAATGAATGAGTTGAGATCCGAGTTTTGATCAATCCAAGTCAAAAATCAATAAAATCAACGAGTCATCTTGAGTTACTCACCAAGTCAATCAGATTTATTTTTTTTTCCAATCCAAACCAGTTTAAACTCAGGTCCGACGTCTTGAATTTTACAACCATGCCCTATAATAATAATAATAATTATAATAATAATAATCCATCAGCATATGCTTTTTTCCTTGTTTTGTGCAGCACAGCAACAGCAGGAAGAAGCAACTCATAGTTTTTTTTTTTGACTGTGGTGCGCCCAACTCCAAATCATTACTTCCCCTTTTCCTTTTCTCTCAAAAAAAGCCACCTCTCTCTCTCTCTCTCTCTCTCCCCCTTGTTCCTTTTTAGAAAAATAAATAAAAAATCGATTGCTAATAAGGGTTTTTGAGTGACACAGAGAGGAGGGATTGTGGACTGTAATGAGGAAGAAGAGTGACAGCAAATGGGGTGTGTGTTCGGGAAAGAGCTGAATGCGAAGAAATGTGCGGTGGAGAGAGAGGGTGGTGGTGGAGAGCGGAGGAGAGAAGTGGAAGTTAGGGTTGCGAAGGCGGAGGAGAATGAGGTTTGTAATGGAGAAAATGAGAAGGGAAATAATAATGACGTGGTGGAGGAAAGACGGAGAAGAGAAAAGAGGAATAGGTCTTCAAAACCTAATCCGAGATTAGGTAATGCTCCTAAGCATATACATGGTGAACAGGTTGCTGCTGGCTGGCCTTCCTGGCTCTCTGCTGTTGCTGGTGAAGCTATCAATGGTTGGACCCCTCGTCGCGCTGATACCTTTGAAAAACTTGATAAGGTACATATGTTTTTGTTGTTGTTGTTGTCAAGTTGGTTAATGTCAATGATAATGTGCTGTTTTTTTTGTGTGTGTCAGTGTTCGATTTCGCAAGTGGTTGTTGTTTAATGTTGCTATAATTAGACAGAATGTGATTATGTTCTTAGAAGTGTTGAGCTTATTTGATGAAATGGGTTTTTGTTTTATGGGATTCTGAGAATTTAAGAAAGAGAATAAGCTGAGTTATTGATTTTTTAAGTTATTTGTTGTTGAGGGTGGGGTATGATTTTGTAATTAATCTGTTGCTGCTGCTGCTGCTGTTGTTTTCAGATTGGGCAAGGGACATATAGTAATGTGTACAAAGCCAGGGATACATTGACGGGGAAAATTGTTGCATTGAAGAAGGTTCGGTTTGACAATTTGGAGCCCGAGAGTGTCAAGTTCATGGCTAGGGAGATTTTGATTTTGCGTCGATTGGATCATCCCAATGTTGTGAAACTAGAAGGTTTGGTGACATCAAGGATGTCTTGTAGTTTATATCTTGTATTTGAGTACATGGAACATGATTTAGCTGGACTTGCAGCGAGTCCTAATATCAAGTTCACGGAGCCTCAGGTGGTTAATTTGTTATTGTGCTAGTTGTTGTTTGTGTGATTTGATACATGTGGTTTTCATCTTATATGTAAGAATATGGCAGGTGAAATGTTACATGCATCAGTTGTTATCTGGCCTTGAACATTGTCACGATCGCTGTGTGCTCCATCGTGATATTAAAGGCTCAAATCTTCTTATTGGCAATGATGGAGTTCTCAAAATTGCTGACTTTGGGCTGGCTTCCTTTTTTGATCCTAATCACAAGCAGCCTATGACTAGCAGGGTGGTTACCCTATGGTACCGACCCCCAGAGCTTCTTCTCGGGGCCACTGATTATGGTGTTGGTGTGGACCTCTGGAGTGCTGGTTGCATTCTCGCTGAGTTATTGGCTGGAAAGCCTATCATGCCTGGTCGTACCGAGGTAACATTATTGATTTATTCAGTTTCATCCACCACCACATTCTTACTTCATCCAGAGATGCTTCATCTAGACTGTTCAGTGTTGCAGGATGTCAATTGTTTCTTTTGTCACATGTTTCTTGTTATATCATTAACTACGTGTTTCATTTGTTTGCTTACGTTACTGCTTTGGCTGACCAAGAAAGTGAACACTTTAGCGGTTTATTGGAAAGATGATCAAATGATGTAGCAGAAGCGCTTGTATTGTTATGCATGCGAAGGATTTCTCTTTGTATTCTAATGTTAATTTTATCATTGAATGCTAGTTTGGGATTAAGGCTTGGTTGTTATGGTTGTTGTATAGGTGGAGCAACTACACAAGATATTTAAACTATGTGGCTCCCCATCTGAAGAGTATTGGAAAAAGTCAAAGCTGCCACATGCAACCATATTTAAGCCCCAACAATCATACAAGCGATGTATAGCTGAGACTTTTAAAGACTTTCCACCATCATCACTGCCTCTAATTGAGACTCTTCTTGCAATTGACCCAGCAGAACGTCGAACTGCTACAGCTGCATTGAGGAGTGAAGTGAGTCTTTGTTCCATAATACATTACTACATCTTCTCTTCAGCAGCATCTTCTTCCACTATATTCTACCGTGATGTGTATGAACTAGGACACTTGATTGAAAATGTGCTTCTTTGGTTACATTCACTCTGAGACACACTTCAGTACATAATCTACTTGCAGTTTACTATTTCTCAGGATTGTCTCTGGTCTCTTCATTATTATTTAAACTTTGCTATCTTGACATGATTTGATGCAATCAAGGAGAATGAGCAGAGGATTTTGGATGTTCAGTTTTGGCCTTTTCTTTATTTGATAGAATGTTTCTGCTTTGCACTGGTTGGACTTGGATAGAACTCAAACCAAGCTCCCGTGTTCTCCTAGCTCAGCTATCGACTGTTCAACCCTGGTTGGATTTGAACATTTGTAGGCCTCCTCTGACCTAACCAAGATTATTTGCTTCCCTACAGGATTACTGCTGGCCATATCTAGTATTACTGCAGACAGGATTTGGATCACTTACTGATAATTAAACCCACTTGAAGCCATTATTGTTTGTCAAAACTCTTGATTCACCTTTCTTTATCATCTTTTGTTGGAAATGTTTCTGTGTAATCTGTTAAAAGATGACATGCTTTCTTCAGCACAATATGTTTTTCCCTGAAATTTATGGGAGATCAAAGTTTTTTTAGGATTGTTAGTTCAGCAGTGAAGTGAGAAACTCTGTTCAAAGCAAAGGCCTTGTAAAGTAAAGAAGCACAGCTTGAATGAGCTTTTGGACTGGCCAACCCTGAGTTGATTCAGTTTGGTTTAATGAATTTTAGTTAGAATGGGTTGCATTCGTAGTCTAAGCACTGCTGTTTATAGAAATCACGGTTTTTATATCCAAAACTGAGCCAAGCAGCTTTCAGTTAGAATATATTCAAGCTTCTTTCTTTTCAACTATTGTGGCTTTATGTCATTGTAATTGGTTGTTCTTTTGTCTTTCAGTTCTTCACTACCAAGCCTTATGCTTGTGATCCTTCCAGTCTTCCAAAATATCCTCCGAGCAAGGAAATGGATGCTAAATTACGTGATGAAGAAAGTAGAAGGTGGGGTGGCTTGAATATGCTCAATCTTAATATTTGTTTCGGTCACTTGCATGGTAGATTTTATCTCTAGAATGTGAAGAAAGTTAAACTCCGACTGGTATTTTATTACGCTGGAAAAAAAAGCAGAACACAAATTGCAGAAAACATCATGTTAAAAAAATAGGACAATGTTTATCTGCCCTTTCATAAACTAAAGGTCACCTGTAAGGCATTTTCTCCTATAATACTCAAATTGCAGAAAACATCATGTTAATAATTCTTTCTTCTTTCCTGTTATGCTCCTTTTATCCATTGATGCATGAAGCTATGCATGTGTAGTTTATCTATTCCTTTATTATTTCTGTGCCACCTTCTACATTTTCCTTTTTCCCTCTGCCTCATTATGTAATTTGTAGCAATCTTCATTGCTGTAGATTGAGAGCAGTTGGGAAGGCTAGTGCTGATGGTATGAAGAAGGCACGCTCACGTGACCGGGTTGCAAGGGCAAATCCTGCTCCAGAAGCTAATGCTGAACTTCAAGCTAATCTTGATGTAAGTCAGATAAGCTGCATTCTCCATGAACAGGTCTACATTTCTTATGTTTATGTTGTTTTCACTGCATTATAAATTTGCTAGGCTCTATGCATTTGCTAGATAAGGAAATCAGTTATCTTTTACATTAGAGGCAATTTCATTTGCTTTATGTAGACTTTTATAGGAAAAGGAATCTGCAAAGTACTTCCCCTTGGTCAGACATGTTCTGCACTGTCTAGCATAAACGGTTACATTTCTTCTTCATGAGCAGAATCGCATGGATCACTATATAGTTGCCTCAAGTTGTAAACCACTTCAGTTCTTGGGAAAACTAACCCCAGCAGAAGAATGGCACAAATACTGGAGGTGTTGGGTGAAGGTAAAATGGATGATTATGGATGCAAAGTATTTGAAAGGGAAAATCAGAATATACCCTATGGATAATAGGCTGGGTAAATGTCTTTGCACCAGTTTTCTGGGCTGGTGTAGACCAATCAAGCACAGATGGTCATATTCTCCAAATTTTTACTGTTTCAGAAAAAATCATTACACAGCTATGTACTTGGGAGCCCATGAATATATATATATATATATCTCCTGAATTTTGGTCATAGTCTATAGATATGGATTTGGTTACAGCTTTCTGGTGAAAGTTTGGGGTGTGAGAAAATGGCATTTCGCAACATTGCGGTCACTGGGTGATGCATGTATATGCTTGGTTTTAGGAAGTGTTTATGCTAGTTTATAGAAAGAGTTTCCCTTATTACGTGTATTCTATGAATGTAGGGGCATGATGGACTATTGAAAGAACTAATAACCTTATTATGGTTCCATATGGAAAAAAGTGCCTTTTCTTTTTATGTTTTCTCTCAATGTCAAAGGATATGCAATAGAAGAGTCTAACTGGTATTTGTCATGTGTCCCAGTCAACTAGCACCCAGTAGATCAATTTTTGGTAGCAGCATGTGTCTTGCGTGTCTCAGGCATTTACTGTCTAGATTGACTAGCCTAATTGTTTATCTCATAGTTAGGCAACAAACAGGAACCCTTTATCAGAACTGAACTTGGACTGGATTTTGTGGCAATGGGATGTGTGTAGGTTTGCATCACATTTGTGTCAGGACTTCTTTAGTGATTTAAACAATTCATCCATGGTGTTCCCTCCACATGCATTGTGACTTATCATTTAATGGCAGGGAATTGAATGTATTTATTTGCAGGCAACACACGAACTACTTGGCATGATAAGCTAAGGGATTCACAATGATTGTTAATTCATCAGATTTGCTCCTTTTGACTTGTAATTTCACAACTGTCACCTTGGTGTTAATTCCTCTACAATTAATTCCTTTTGTTCCTTTTCCCTTACCAGAGGCGCCGTTTAATAACTCATGCAAATGCAAAGAGCAAAAGCGAGAAATTTCCTCCTCCGCACCAAGATGGGACACTTGGCTACCCGTTGGGTTCTTCACATCACATCGATCCTGTTTTTGATCCACCTGATGTCCCATTCAGTACCACAAATTTCTCATATTCAAAAGCACATATCCAGACTTGGTCAGGGCCATTGGTGGATCCAGCTGCAGTTGGCGCTCCAAAAAGAAAGAAACAGAGATAAAAATGCTGCTCAAGTCAGAGAAAGACGGCATGTAATATAATTCCTATTATTTGTGAGATTATCCATGAGGCTGCAGAAGCTGCTGATGCTGTGCTTGTTTCCATTCCGGGAAAGCCAATTAAATTGCAAGGAGAGGTAAAATAACTTTATATTCATTTTTCTCGTCTCTTGTTCCATTATTTTGTGAAACTTTTCTAGTATTGTATATGTTCTTTTTGTTATTTCTTGTTTCATTAGAAAAACTCTATTTAGGTTAGTGGAAAGATTAATGAATTTGTATTGGGAACTCATTTTGTGTTTGGAGTATTTTTTGCTAATTTTTAAGGTTCACCTGTACATTCTGAGCTGTCCTGGCATTCTGAGCGCTTCCATCATTTCCTATATTCATGTGGAATAAGTATTCCCATCAATCGATGTGAGGGATGCTCTGCAGTTCTTTACAGAATGAAAATGGAAAAACACTGACACAATAAATTACATGGATATTGGACATTGGGGCCTAACTCAGAATGCCTATGATTGTTACTTTGACTGTCATTCCTTTCAATTGTATAATGAGTGCGTAACAGTGTTGGCTGGAACCAGTTATAATTCTTTCCATCTTTTGCCAAAATTTGCCTGACAAGCCATTCTATCGAGTTTATGGCTACAGCGCCCCTCTAATTTACCACTGGCTTTGGGGCAAATTTGCTTGATATGTATTTA
>Ga0307518_10000238_pt1 | contig 41377 bp, 18 predicted proteins | sample 25_EM_MG_FD_203889 | JGI IMG/M metagenome (GOLD analysis project Ga0307518, IMG submission 203889) | Populus trichocarpa ectomycorrhiza microbial communities from riparian zone in the Pacific Northwest, United States - 25_EM | ecosystem: Host-associated > Plants > Roots > Unclassified | place... | reverse complement strand
TCTTGTTTGCCGCACTTTGTGTGTGTGTGTTGGTGAGATAATCTCCCTTCCATGGTTCTCTAAAGAACTGAAAAATGACTTATCGAAGAACAACTGTCTTCGTGGCGTCATCCTTATACTTCTCGTTTGCGAATCAATATTCGTTGGGTGGAGGTTTCCGTTTCCTATAGTGTTGGTGCCTTGGTACAAGTTATCTTTGTGTCACACTCCTACCAAACCTGATTTACTTGGCTTTCCAGGAATTGGTGTCTTTGCATGTGGGTTGCGTGACCACGTGATCAAGAGATTCGCATAATTCCATATGTACCCAAAAATAAAAATAAAAAAAGCAACCGTAGAAATGACATAGGTGGTCATCAGACTGCCTAACTACATGTTTTTAGCTCTTTGATTTCTATCTAGCCCAAGAAGAAGTGGACGATGCGTATATTTTCCAAATTAAAGAAGTAAAACTTTGTCTAAGTATTAAGAAGAATAAAAATTAAATGATCCCCAGTTAAACTACTTTTAAAAAGGGACTGAAATGTGGCAGCCGGCCATTGCCAAAAGGAAGAAAAGATTAGAGATTAATGACAGAAGTTCAAACTAAACCTACCCCTACCATTTTAAAACAAAAAGCTTCTTTCGTTCCTGCCAACACGCACACACCCACACATATAGTGACATTATGATTTCTTGATTACAAAAGTATAATTCTTGAATAAACTACGAACATGTATACATGAAAGAAGAGGACTGTGTATGAACACGTACGATAGCAGTGATATTTTTAGTACAGAGTCTACAGACACCATATATATAGCTTACCACTTCAGTACTCTTTCCTTGACACCCTGCTAGTTATATTCGAGAAATCATCTATATATGATCGGGTTGTTGTGGATTCCTTGGTGTCACGTGTTATTATTATCATTTTTTTTGCACCAATAATATGAACAGGTACGATTGAAGCAGCAAACCTAATATACGAACACATTATTCATTTGTTCCCTATGACAAGGTCATATGGGTCACATGGGAAATGAATTATACAATGCTGAAAAATACCCTACCCTTGCCTTATACCGTACCTTTTAACTTTAATTATGCTTGTGAAAACTGCGCCAACTTACCTGCAGGCTACAGCTCGGCCCTCTAAGCGGGGACCATTTTGCCTTGGGAGGACACGTCCCATGAGCTTGTGTTCATCCATTATTGAGTATCTCCAAAGCAAAATTAAACTTGGCCATAGGACCACTCTTAAAGAGACCAAACATTGCCAAATCAGAAAGCTTGGATACCTTAACAAGGATGTATAATGTGGATGAAAGGGGTTGGCTTCTTTTTTTGTATGATGGGCGTGGGGCTTCAATGGTCGTGAATCATGGTTTTAAGCTGTACTTTTGAATGCAAAAGGGCTTAGAATACTAAACTAGGATATTTTATTTCGTAGCCGTACTTGTGGTTTGTTGGGAGCAGGAAGGCGTGTCTTGAAATTAAATCTGCTTTATATATATAGGAGATCTAATAGATTCTTTGATTGAATGATTTGTCTGAAATCTCTTAGATCTATGCTGGAGATCATGGTGTGCTTTGTTATGTTGGTGGTTCAAGGAAAGTGCCTCTTTCGCCCCAATAATTAGAGCTTCAAGTAGTTTAGTTTAATTAGGTTTATGGCACCCAATGATGGATTGCATCTAGTGGAAGCTTTTCTTTACACGTTTGATTGAGCCAGAGAGGTATTTTCCATTGCTTGGAAGCATGTTGGATGTCCCCATAAAAAAATTTATGTCCTCTTCAAATCAAGCACTTAAAGTGGATTCCAACTCCTCTGCAACCATGGATTCCCCCTTCACCTATTAGTGGGTTTCCCTTTCACTACCTAACCCTTGAAAATAACCATTATACTAGAATTTCGATCTATCAAAAAAAAAAAAAATTCCACATTTCGGATTTCTTTAATCCAACTGAAGGTGGGCTCTCGCAAATCTCAGTGCCCAATGGTTTAGCTCGATATTTCTGTTTGTGAGCAATCGTCTGGTTTCTACTGATTCAGGTCTCATATCTCTAAACCTGCATGGTTTTCTTGTCCTTTTCTTTATAAGGGTTACTGGGAACATATGTTATCCTTCAGCCACAAAGAAAAAAAGAAATAACAGTAACAAGAAGAAAATCCTTGCTTTCAATTAACTGTCTTAATTAAATACCCGCTCAAGATGTATGATTTAAGTTCTATTAATTATTATTATGTCCCTCATGGCCTCTACGCGATTGCATCTCTTTCCTTCTTTAGCTTATTAAATTTATTTGTTTTTGTCATATAGTAATACTTCTGTTGCCTTGAAACTATGTTGAATGGATATTTTATTCTTGAAATAGTCAGTTGCTGTAGGATAAGAGTTATGATTTCAGGGTTAGAATATTGACTCGATCGAAACACATCAATCAGTTTATAATGTTGTCATTGTACTATATATAGAAGGTTGGTAATAATTGATGGACATGTGTGGATAATATGTTTAACTAACGTACTTGATATATCTAAGGAAAATGTTGCTGATCTATCTTGAGTAAAGACAGTACTGAAGGACGACAAGTTTGCGTGAATTAATTGAAGAACAAGATCGTTATTAACGATATATAGTTAGGTGACAATGCTGGAAAGTAGTACTAATCCTGGTTCAGTAATGGATCGATGGAGCAAACACAACTAGTAGTCGAAAATGAAAAATCGAAGGAAAAGACTTATAATCACAAGATAAAGCATCCAGCAAACTTTCTTTCAGTTTCAATATTTGAGTCACATCTATAAATTGCTCTTGTTTTCTTTCTTCTTTTTTCAAAACCCACTGTTTATAGCTGACATTATCGTCAATCAGAGGGCCATGCATAATTTGGATTTTTTTTTTCATTCCTAAGTAAGAATTACTAGGCAGCTCAAAGATGTAGAACTTCCCGTTTATTGCAACATATGGGCTGGTTTAATTATATGCTAAAAGTGGGTTACAATCAGAGAAATGAACTGCTATATAGTTTTTATGCTGATAATTGATGCAATCTTGCCATATAAATGAGAAAGGTACGTTCTATTTTTTGAGAGGAAGGCATCCACTTGAATACAAATGATTTTTTTTCAGATCATCCGGTATCCAAAACCATATAAGGCTAGGACCACAAGGACGAAAAAGATTTCCCTACCGAGTATTTAATTAATGTAGCTGTATTTCTAAGCCTCTAACCAAGGATTTTGGTTAAGCTAGAACAGATCCGTGCCAGCTAATTAATGTACCCTAAAAGTGGTTGAATACAAATGATTGAAACAATTTGTTGTATGTCTGAAAGGAGCCAGTGATCCACTTGCATTTTGTAAAGGCTAGTGATGGGGGCGATTCCCTAGGGTTCATTGGATTTTACTAGAAAATATGTAGCAAAGCCTATACCTTAAGTTTAATGTCCAAAGAGCTCCATGATACTGGCTCGCATGGTATCTTTACAACTGTTATAGATTCTCTCCATTATTGAGTTTTCAACACAATGTGTGTTGGCGTGGACACCACGGTGGTGAGACGCTAAGTTCAAGAACTAATTTCACGTTGAGTTTGACTGCCCACCATTCCATTTGCCTATTTCTTGGCGTCGAGGAAATAAAGAAGAGACCACAGATCTCCTACAGAACACGGTGACAGTTCTTGGATATATAAATCCCATGAAAACTAACGAGCCACCTTATACGTGAGGGATTGCAAAAATATTGGAGGACGAAGCACATGCCACACGGAGTGACATCATGCACTGCTGCACAGCATGACTTGATTAGTATGGACTCGAAGAATGCACAATAATAATAATAAATGAAGTTCAGGTCTCCTGTCGCACGAGTCCTTCGATAACCAATAGAAACCTAGCATGTTTAGCCAGTCCAGGGATATGTGCTGTTACACAAATTGTAACCCACTGAAAAAATGCTCTTCCAACTAATATCTGACAATTGTTTTCCTTGCAGACACTTCAAAGGTTAATAAAATATTGCATACAGCTGGAAATAGTTTTTGTCGGTTTGTGTAGTTAATTAGTGATAAACTAGTTATTTCAATCGCTGTTAGTGTATATATATATATATATATTTTAACAATATGTAATTTTTTAAATACATTTTTTCACAAAAAAATAAATTAAAAATTAAAAATCTATACATGTATTTAATTAAATAAATAAAAAATTATTTGTGCCACTAAATGCAAAAAACAATTTTAATGTGTTTATTCAACTCTTCTAACTGCAGGTCGAATAATGTTTTTCAAACACAAAATAATTAATGTGCATGTATTATCAACGCGTTTTTTTTTAACTTTGAGTAAAAAATATATATAATTGCAAATAAAAAAATCGATACTTATATATAATAGAATATAACAAAGATTATATACGTTAATAAAAACTTGTAAGATCTTAAGATCATTTTTAATGTAATAGAAAAATAAGACAATATTGCATTATTATAGTGAAACATCTTTTTATTAAATAAAGATAAAAACTAAAAAAATAATATAAATAGACCAAATATAGAACATAAATATTTACTTAAACTGGTAGGTGAGGTTCTAAGATATGATTTATATTATTCTCTAAAACACCTCCTCAAGTGAAACCCCTTTGAGCTTGAAACTTACACAGACTCACATTATCTTGTGCTTAGTTTTTATCAAATAAATAAAAATGATGAGATTCAAACTCGTGATTGTTTGGTTATCAAGATTATAATATCAAGTTAAATAACCATTTCAATCCAATAACTTAAACTAATAAATAAGATTTTAAAATATAACACACACACTAATTTTCTCAGTTCTTCAAATAGTGTATTTCATGTTATATCGACCATACGTGGCATTGTCTAAAATAGCAAGCTCTTACTCGTTGTGTGCTGTAAACCAAACAAATATGGCAACCCACACCTCTTGTTTTAAGTAATTATCGCAAGACATCTCACAGAAAACAGTGGGCATGCTCGAGAAGAGAGAGAGATCCAACACTATGGAATTTCTTGTATTCCACTTTTTTTTTTTTACCATCAATTTACAATGTCTAAATAAACAAGAAAAATACATATTTTAATCCACCCTCGACCAACTTTTAGCTAGGGTAGAATCAACTTCATCTGCTATAGTTTTTACACTCTGCTTTGTCCTTGTAACGTTGATCGCTTCCACTCAACCAAACGCCGTAAAAAGTCTTTAACCTGTTGAAGACATAATTCATCAGTCCATCTTGTAAGATTGAAAATCAACCATAATTAGCACCAGAATTAATCATAACCCCTTTGCTTGTTAGATTAAAGAACTTGCCTCTGTTGGCTCTTGTAGAGAATACGAGGCATTTGTTTCCTTGGGAACTTTAGAAACAAGAATCCCAAGCCCTTGTCCCCTGTTTCTTAGAACCTGTTTAGTATGCATATAACCAATTGTTTAGAAGAAGAAATGAAATTTGGAGATAAGATGTGGTTAATTAATAGTAAAAGAAAAGGCAGGGATCAATGGATATAATATGATATATATATACCTTGAATGCATCCTCATCAGTTCGATCATCTCCAATATAAACTGGTACAACATCAGTAGAATTGGCATATCCTGACAAAGAAACAATCAACTGTTGTTAATCTACCATTATATGAGAGATTAACTAGAGTATTGACACAAGTATATATTCACCTAATGATTCCAACAAGAACTCAAGAGCTTTGCCCTTGTCCCATTTAATGGTGGGTCGGATCTCTAAAACCTGTTTCAATTAATAAAAGATTGTTGGGCAAATTAATCACATAGTACGAATGAAAATAATCAAGCAGGTTCTTGTAGAGAAAAGGAGTTCTTGTAAAAATACCTTCCTCCCTTGAGTTAATCTAAGTTTTGGATAACCATTGAGAACTGATCTTACTTGCTCTACTAATGCAGCCCACATCTGTCGGGGGGGAAGTCAAGAAAGCTTTTAGAAATCATTCGCATTATGCATCGAAGTAAATGAAGGTGAAAGGAAAAATACGAGAACGTACCTTTTCCTCGACACAACGAAAGTGTACGGATATGCAAAATTTGTTGTCTTCTACTCTAGCCCCTGGGATATACTTTGTTCTCTCCAGCAAAGCATTGTACACCTGAAAAAAATTAAAAAAAAAACGTACAAATTTAGATTCTTTTCATAAATCAATTACTTACTTATTTTTAAGAGAAGGTCAAGGGAAGGAAACAAACCTCATCAATCATGGGTAAAAAATCACTGGCAGGTTGAAAAAGTACACCTTGATAATCCTGAATAATACGAAATTATTATTTGGTGAATAAATACGATTAAAACAAATAGTAATAGAAAGCCCCAAGTTGAAGACATCCGTGCTCACTTTTTTGTTTATGCAACAATTCTTGGATGGTCCCTTGATGTCCATGCCATGGCTACCAGCGTAATAAAGCCCTGCCAATCTTACGAAGCTGTACACCTGCAAGATTTTTACAAGGAGAAGAAAACAACATTATTGATTACAATACAGTAAAAACCTCCATTAACACCAACTTCTTTCGAATAGTAATAATAATAATACTAAACAACAAAAGGATACCTTATCCCTACACCTTCCCGTCACTATAGCAGTGGGAAAGTATCTAGCGACGTCCCTAACAGCTTCTCTCATCTAAAATTTTGGAGGAAAACAAAAGTTACTGTATAGAAAATAAAAAATTTCCATAGAACTAAAGGATTATATAGTACGTATATGAAGGCTACACTAACCTCGTTGGTCATGAATGCCCTGTCAGGATCTTCAACAATGGGTGACAGTGTACCATCATAATCTAAAAACATTACAATCTGTTTTCCCTTTGAGCCATTCACTATTTGCTCGAACATGTTCAAAGCAGAAGGATGATTTACCTGTTTGATATTTAATTAAATTCACAAAGAAACAAAAAAAAACTATTAGCGAGGTTGAAGGAAGAAAAATAAAGAACGAGTTAACAGAATGATAGTATAAGAGTACTACTAGTGTTTGGTCTTTGAAGACTTACAATCCAAGTATTTTTCTCCTCGATTTCTGATAAAGACGTAGTGGATTTGACACGGGTAGGTGAAGAATCTCTCATAGAATCAGCCCAGGAATTGGTTTTGCCTCCAGTTTCAGTCTTCTTTGCGAACATCTTCCGGGATATTGTGAAATACCCACCAGGAGCAGCTGGCAATGGCTTCGGCACAACAGGTGAAAACAGAGACTTGGACAGGGCCATTGTGATGGTGATATCAACACCTTTTCTGGCATTAGGCACAACCACATTCTGGTTTGTCATCTCTGTTTGTATAAACTAAACTCTGCACACACACACATTAACATAAAATCAATTTAGAAAGAAAAGAAGAGGCAAGAAACATAGAAAAAAACTACGAAGAAGTTGATTAATGTAAAGAGTACCTGAAAGGTTTGAGAAGATTGTGGAATAACCAGAGGAAGAGGCAGAGAATACAGAAAGATGAGAAAACAAAGACAGGTAATGAAAGTTATTTTGGTCTTAGGATTCAATAGAAAGAGATTCAAAAGAAGAGCAGGATAATAAAGGCCTCAAAAAGGTGAAAATTATACGCGCACTACACACTCGCAAACAAACGCAGACACAGCACAACTGGGGTTATGCGTTGTCAATTTATAAACTTGGTTTTCACTGCACTAACTGACTAAACAAACAAAACCCACACTCCCTCACTAGCCCGTTCTGTCCTCCTTTTTTTTCCCCACAAATATACTTTTTCTTTTTGCTATAAAGAAGTTTTATTTTGAAAAGTAGTTTCAAGTGAATTTCTGGTTAACGTTTAGTAGTGTTATAGCATAGTTTTGAAACCTGGCCTGACCCGGTCGGTTGACTCGGGACCCGGCAGACCCGGGGCTGGAACCGCGCCTGGTTGAAAAAAAATAGGAAAAGAAAAAACCCGGTGTGACCCGGCGACCCGGTTGACCTGAGAAAACCCGGTTGCAACCTGTTGACTTTTTTTTTTTTTTACTAAAAAGACATCTTTTTGAGTTAAAAAAAAAAGAATTGACTCGGTGACCCGGTCAAAACCTGGAACCCGGCCCTTGGACCGGGCCGGGTCTAAAAACTGTGTGTTATAGAAAATAAAATATATATTTTTTTACAATATTTGGATATGCTATAGAAATTAAGTTAGAAAATAATTTTTTAATTTTTTAATTTTTTTTTCAAGTTTATTAAAAGGATGAGAATTAAATCTAACATATAAAAAAGTTGAAGGGGGTTGAAATCGAAAAAAATAATTTAATTTTATAAATTATTTTAAATAAAATAAATAATAATATAAAGAATGAAAACCAAATCTTATAGATCAATAAATTAAAAGATAATGAAATTAAAAAATAAAATCTTAATTTCATAAATTATTTTAAATAAAATAAATAGTAATAAAAAAAATAGTGACCAAATATAATTGATAAAGAAATTTCATACCAAGCTAATTTTTTTTTAACTAAAAAATATTTTCTGTTAATTAATCTTTTTAATGATAAACAAAAAAAAAATTAAAATTTTTTTTTTTAAAAAAATACTTTTCATAAAATAAACATAGAAGTTATTAAAAACTCTTCAAGGACCACTATAATCCCTTTACAGTTGATTTCTTGCTCCTATTGAAAGCGAAATACAATATGTTAAATCAAAATTGCCATCTTGTGTGGCTTATATTCTCATATTGTATTTTATATTGTCTAGGACTTCCATAATTCTAATTTCCCCCCGGGAATCTGCCTTTTATATACAAGTAAAGAAATAAATGTTGATTGAAGGAAGATGGTATTTCTTTTGTGAGAAGGATAGATGAGATTCTTAGTTATGATCCAATTATAAAATACAAGGGTTGTCTTGTTTGATCTAGATTTTATTTTTAAACTAGTTGTAGTGCTCATGCCCTTTAATTTTTTTTTTCATGATCCCACCATTTTTGTAATTCAAATACCCTTTGACTATAGGTTCTATTACACTACCAGAAATTTGTATTTTATCGACAAAATAGTTCGTCAGAATTTAAACAATAATTCTGTCAGCATTACTTTTACTGATGGGTTATGAACGATTATTGTTCATTGAAAAATTTATCGTCAGTGATTTTTCTTTTATCGATCATTTTGTCGGTAATATAATCATTGATAGATTTATAGAAAAAAAAAGTATGCCAAATAAAAAAAAATAACGACATCATTCCGTCGGTGAAGATGACATATCATTGACAAAAAAAAAAAACAGTATGTAATTCCATCGGTGATATATTTTCATGTTAGCAATGGAATTAAACTGTCAGTGATTAACATTTCCTATAATTCTTTTCCAACTCTCTTAAATTTTCTGATAGACTTATTCCCTCAGCAAGTCCGTTAGTAAGTTGTTTAAATATTTTATTTTTAAAAAAATCTAATAAACAGAGTAGAAAAAATAAAAAGAAATTAAAATCAAATAAAAAATCAAATATTTATTACAAATTTAAAAATTTATTAGTTTAAATACAATTCATCTAGAAACAAGGTGTTGAAAGAGGAAAAGACAGATCTTCATCAGAACCAAAGGGTGATAAGGTGGACCACATGTATCACTCATGTGTGATTTTAGCTCCATGTATAATTGCTAGATTTTGGGCATCTCAACAGCAAGATTGGTCGTCCAAAGATTGAGTTCTCGGAACCAATTACGAGTATCCAACGGTTGAGACACTTTGGGTCATCCACAACTCCTCAGTCGTAATGTTTCAAAAACCACAAACCTAATTTCTATCGGGTCCACCAGAGGATCCTACCTCTAACCACAAATTTAGATTGAGTTCCGGATGAGTCGAAGGATTGTCCCTGTATCTCTCCTGCAATTGGATGTGTATATGTTTCCTGAAAAACAAAAGTCAGCTAGTTAAAAAAAAAAAAACTTAAGAAAAGAAATGATTGAAATCCAATATACCATGAACTTCTGAGCTCGGCTATCCACGAGTTGTTGCATCCCTTTCTGACAATTATCATTTTGCATATGAGTTTCAACAAAAAGTTTTATCTATTTTGGTCCGTGTCTAAGAACCATAGCCTACAAAAAAAAAATTGATGTTATTTAGACATTTTCATATAAAACAACATTTTTTTTTAAATCGATATAATTAAAAAGAATCTTACCATTTGCTTTGCATGCGAAACGAACAAAATGGATATGCTAGTGTACGTGGTAATAAAACTGTTAATCTCCCTGTTTAGGTTTTCCACATCGGACTACGATCACTGCACAAAATGCTCGGATGTCACGTGCTAAATATATTCTGCCTCCGAGACGTACGGAGGTTTGAAATTCCTCTAAACTACCACGTCTCTCTATTCTAGAAGACCTCTTTCTTTAGCATATTGTTTTGGTTTTTTTGCGTCTCATACCAAAAATTACATAACCTATATATTAGAAATGAATTGTTGGTTAATAATTGAAAAATAAAATCTTATCATTTAAATAAAAACTATAACATTTTGAATTCAATCTTACCTCGTTGTGATGTGATTCTCTCAAATCCTCATAGCAACATCATTGTTAGCTCTATCCCAGTGAAATTTTTCCTTCCACATCAAATTTATAAAAGAATTAGTTCATTAAAATTAATAAATTATCAGGATTAACATAATAAAAAAATTGTTTAAGTATACACTAAACTTGAACTTTCTGAACCATTCATCAATCATGGGTTTCCATTCAGGATTTTTGGAAACCTAGCTCTATCTCAATGATTTCATCGTTGATGTTATCTTGCGGGCAACCTCAACATTTGTAAACCTGAAATCCTGTTTGTTAATTGAAATTAGTTTTTCAAAAATTATTAGTTGTTCTTTATTTTTTAATAGTGCATGAAAGGTAAACATACTTACATTGAGTGATCGGGCTTTTAATGGGCCTTCAGTATGGCAGTATCGTACTCGACGAGCCTGCGTCGATAGAGGCTGTTTATGCCTCAATTCCCTGTTCATTGTCAACATCTAACAGCTCATGGTCACCAGAAGTGCTACTAGAAGAACTACTAGTGAACTTGTTTGTACAATGCGTTACTGACTTTCTCCCAAGAATCTACACAAATTAAAGGATTAAAAAAGGTAATAACATTTCTATTTTAAAAAAATTCTGTAACACCTCTCCTAGACGTGAGACTACCCACAATTTAACTACTTGCAAATACACATCAATAATATGTAGTCACAAACCAATTGATTTTATTTATAACAAGTCCTTATTCCTATCAATTTCTAAGTAAAAAATAAGAACCTAAAAAAATACGAGGAATCAATTATTCCATTGCTTTTTTCTAAAATTCACTATTTTCAACACTTTTAGTCTAAAATTCTCATTAGCTCCCTTCTTTACACACTCAAAAACCTAACATTTACATATACTCAATATAAACAAAAATAAATAGTAGTAGTAGTAGTACTACTACTACTAATAATAATAATAATAATAATGCAACATTTTATAATTTCATATTTCAACATATACTATTATTGACTAACTTATCATAATTCCACATTTCATTGTTCATACACGAACTCAATGCATTTCAAAACACTATTCAGAACATCAAAATCAACCCAATTTAGCATATAAATCAAAATTCTCACAAACCCTTAATTGACAAAATAAAATAAAATAGAATTATATCAATTAACTCTTAATTTACAACAACTCAAAATTAAAACCACAGATTATACAAACCTGAAATTAATCACTAAACTAAACAATATATTAAACTAATTGAACCCTAATTTACAAAAATCTTACATTAAACTCATAAACTTAAATATAACATCAAAATTATTGATTAGACTTATTTCAAAATGTTCAACCTAAAGTATATATACAAAAACTATTCATTTACACAAATTAATTCTCACAACCATAATATTAAAAAAAAACTCTGAAATCCCAAATTTGAAACAATGAAATTAAATTAAAAAAAATACCTTTCTCGTCGAAGAATCCTGACTCGCTGGAGGCTTGTTTGTTGCCAGAATAAGAAACAGAGAAGAAGAAGAAATAGTGGAAAGAGAGAAAAGAAGTTGCAAAGAAGAAGAGGAAGAGAGAACAATAAGAGAATAGGTGTGAAGAAGAAGAAAACATTGAGAAAGAGAATAAAAGTTGTAGAGAAGAAAAAGAAACGGGTGTGAAGAAAGTTAGGTATCTGGTCTTTTAATTAGAGTTTTTTTCCGATAGAATCACCGATGACAAATAAAAAATTTATTTATGCTTTAATTTTGTTGGTAATTTCCTATGTGTTAAAAATTAAAATTTTAATTTAACCCTAAATCTTCCAAAAACCCCCTAAATATCACTGACACATTTCAGTTCATTGGTGAATCCTTCTGTAATAGTTAGTGGTATGAGAGTGTAATTTTTTTCCAACTCTTTAGAATATCCCGATGGACTTAGTCTGTCAATTATTCCATTTGTACTACCTAGTGGCATGGGAGTGTAATTGTTTTTCAACTCTCTAGAATATACCAATGGAGTTAGTCTGTTAGTGATTCCATCTATAATGACTAGTGGCATTGGAGTGTATTTTTTTTTCTAACTCTCTGGAATATACTGTTGAACTTAGGCCGTCGGTGATTCCATCTATATGTTTTTGGTTCGTCGGAGATTTCATCTGTAAAGCTCAATGGCAATGCATGTAATTGTTTTCAAACTCTTTGAAATTTCTCGACAGACTTAGTCCATCGATGTATATATTGGTATTTTACATGTCGTCAGTAATTTCATAGGTATAAAACAATTTTTATGTCCAAAATGAAACTATATTTATATTCCTTATCTATCCATTCTACAAATACATTAAAATTAAAGCACAATAACACTAGTTCTATGTATAATAATAAAATTACAAAAATTAAATGTTTTCTTGTCATGTAATAATAAATTCACTTCACTATAAAGGAACATCCATAAATATTACATTAAAGTTAATTTCATTACGCATTCATATTTTACAAATTAATCAGAATTGCTTTCTTCTTCTTTAATTTTGTCATCTCCATCGCAATCTTCTACAATGAATTCGTCGATATCATCATCTTCATCGACTTCTATATGTTCATTAGTTCTCAAAACATCATTTAATTCTTTAATGTCAACATCAACAAAATTATTCTTAACGACGTGAAAATTTGAATATTCTTCTAAGTCAGTGGACAAAGCATCTTGATATGGATCAACTAACTCATCAAGTTGAAAAACATCATCTTTTATAGTTACTTTATCATTACTATCCTGAACAACTTGAACCTGACCCCTATTTGGTTTTAACTATAGACAACCAATTAACCCTAGAACAATTCTTTCTAAAGGAAGGAGTGTACGTGTAATAAACTTGTTGACATTGCTTGGTGAAAACAAAGGCATCGTCAACGTTGTGAAGTCTAGCCCTTAAATTAATTTTGACCAAACCATGATAAATATATACTCTAATTTCTCTGTTGGTGGTATCATACCAATAACATTTGAATAAAAAAACTCTATTTTGCTCGTTGTGATATTACAATTCCATGACCTCTTTTAACTTCCCATTAGTATGAAAGGACGTCTATTGATGAAATACTCGTTATAACACTTGATCCTTCTATCAAGACCTAGATATAGTAAATTCAAAATAACACTAGCATTCCCTCTCAATTGATAAACCTGGTACAAGATTATAGCCATTAACAGTTAATGAAAAATATGTAATGAAATTAAATATTATAAGAGATAAAATAATTAAGCAGTCCTTGTGTTTTGAAACATATAGAAAATTACTCATCTTGTAATACAAAAATTTGAGATTCGAACAGTTGTGGGTTTTAGGATTGTAAAAATTGACGATGTTGTCTACTAAGAATTACTCAATCTATCAGCTTATGATAGTATAAGAGAAAAATTATTAAACTTAATGATATGTTAATTATTATACTTACTGAATAAAAGATCTTAATTCATCGCAGTTAAATAACATATAATTATGTGCATGTCTGAATTTGATTTTTTTCAAGTATTTTCCCCTCAATACTTTTTGGTACAAGTCGTCTAGGATGAGAAAATATTGATAAGTTCTCACTCGAAAGCACTTCTCAACTATCATCATGCATTGGAACGCGATTGATGCTTGTTCTTAATTAAGGCTTGAAACATGACAAGAAGAATGTTGAGATCTCTTCAACAATATAAACCTTGCATATCAAAGTCTCAACATGCGCATTGTTTTTTACTTTTCTCTTAAGGTTGAACACGTTTCTGCATGGAATTAAATGAATGTTTTGAAAGAAAAAAGATAGTAGAAATTTAATTAGGATGGATGTGTAATCCCTAAGCTCTCAAATGGATACATCCATTTATATTGGACAAGGCCTCTAACTTTTTCCTTAAATGATAAATGTATGTATAGGTTCTCCATTGAGTCAAAAAATGATGGAGACAATATCATCCCAAGTTTGCAGATTGTCTTGACAATATTCGTTTCAAGCCTCTTCTTGTGTTGGGTATGCAACTTGTTAAAGCATATATTTATAAAGAAGTGACTGATCTTTGTGAGTGCATCTTATATCCCTTTTGTCAATAAATCTCAATAAGCAAGTTGAATGAGTGTTTGCAAAACATGTTGTAGTTATAACTCTTCATTCTATACAATCTGTAACTCTCTAAATTCACTAATCTAAATATGTTCAAATCATGTCCATCGGGATAACATAGACTTTTAAGCCATGGTAGAAAAGTAAATGTGCATTCTTGTATAAGGTGAAGTTGCCTTTTGGCTTTGTGACCTATTACCCATCATAACCAACTCCATATTTTTACAATGACAAAACAAAGATATATCCATTCTAGCCTTCATTTTATCCTTTGCCTTTCCATTCACATTCATAACCGTGTTAAAATGTTTTCAAAACATTTTTTTCAATATGCATGACATCAAGATTATGGCGGAGGAGATTAGTCTTCCATTAAAGAAGCTCATAGAAAATACTTTGCTTTACTCAATTATAGGTCACATAAAAACCACGAAACTTCTGCTTACCGGATTTAAAATTAAACACAATATCAGCATACTGTGATACCATGTCATACAATTCTTCACCTGATGACCGGTATTGCAACATCTCTTTCATCTCTACCAATAAAGAAGTCTTTTCTATTCTTTCTGTACTTGTGATCAGTTGACAAGAACTGTTGATGGCAATAAAAAAATATGCTTTACCACCATGTGTTAAGGTGAAGGCCTTGTTATTTTCCATACTATATGGACATGCTAATTTTTCATGTGTGCTCCAACTAGAAACCATTCCATATGTAGGAAAATCATTGATAGTCTACATCAAAGCTTCCTTTATCTAAAAATTTTGTTTACTTGAAACATTATAAGTCAAAGTCCTAGATGACCACAACTGCTTCAACTAATCAATCAATGGTTCGAAGACAAATATTTATATTCTGATCTGGACTATTAGGACCAAGTATAAACGTAGATAAAAACATGAACTCCGACCCCATACACATCGCCAATAGTAAGTTGTAAATCGTGAATATCACCGACCAACAAAAATAAGAAGCAATAAATGACCCGAATAGATTGAATCCGTTTATACATGACCTAAGATGTACGTTCCTTGATTCCATTGAAAACTGACGATGGACCCTATTAAAATGTTTCTAGACTTCACCATTGAATGAGTGCATCATGACTCCATCCACCGCATCATGCGAATGATGCCATGTTATGTACTCATTAGTTTTTGGAGACTTGAATAACCTTTGCAATCCAATAGTGATTAGGAAGTATCTAAGTTTTCTTTGTGTGACAAGAGTCCTTCCCTTGCGAGTTATGAGTTTATAACGAGCATGCCCACATGTTTTGTACTTGGTCAAATTTGCATTTTCAAGGCAATACAACATGCAAAAGTTTGGACATTTGTCAATTTTCTGGTATATAATATGCAGTATAAAAGTTCTTTTTCAACCTATTCTCTTAAGGTAAAATGTTTCTCGCCCATTCGACAATTCTGGCATAACCAATCTCACTCAACCCATGATTTGATTATATGGTGAACACATGTGCAACAACTAATAATTTACTATGATTTGTGCACTCATCCCATAATGGTTCGTCATAATCTTTCAAAAGATCAAAAAACCTGGCTCGTCTATATTTGGTTCTTCATCTACAATTGAATATTTTCCTGCATAACTCTGATTCATTCTCATTGCATCCATAACCATATTCCTATAAGGATTATTATTGTCCTCTACAACTCCATGCATGTTGCTAGATTTAGAAGTTGACCTAACCATCATTTCTATCATGGTCTTATAAGGAACATATGGTTCTCTGTGTGCAAACCAACATAAGTATTTTTCCACCTTCTACTTGGACATCTTATACCGCTTCTACTAATATTTCTCGGATTAGTGTGTAATTAATAAAACTCTTAGCCCCATTAAATAATCCATCATGCGCAACTCTGTGTGTGAGACTCGATACATCTAAAAACAATCATCCATTACTTATATCATTATCAATTATCTAAATAAATTCAATTTTCTCCATATTTACTGAAATTTTCAACTTAATAATAAAATTGACAACATAGGAAACATACTAATTAAATAAGCAATTATTTATTTCATTACAAAACACCCATGTCACAAAATCAAAATTAATTTCATAAAATTACAAACAAATTTTTTTTTCAAAATCTAAAAAAAAAACCCTAACATATACAAATCATACATTCATACAATAAATTTTTATGAGAAAAAGCTATAAAACAAGTACACATACAAACAAACTACATATACTACAAAAATATACGATAAAAACTAACATTTAAAAATTAAGTTCAAACAAAAAATAGGTAGTTTTGCTTACTTGATGTGGGGAATCCTAAAAAAAATTGAACCAGAACAGGGATGCTGACAGACTGAGTGTTGAGGTGGCCGAATTTGTGGTGATGAGAGTTTGATTTGTGATAAAATGGTGGGGTCTATTGTTTTTTGCAGAGAAAAATAGGGGAAGAAGAAGAAGAAGAAATAGGAGAAGAGGGGATCACTTGTCAGGTCATAACTTAAATATTACGGATGAATTCATGAACGAATATTATCGACGAGTTTATTTTATCAGTAATACTTTCTGTAAAAATGACATATTATTTTAGCTTTGTTTTTTCTTTTCTCATTGTAATTTTTTATTTATCTATAATTTATTTATTGAAAACAAATTTTCAATAATAATATCATGTTTCAAAACTATAATTCCAAAAAAAAAATTATAAAAAATATGCGTGTGGATCTAATTTCTCAATACATACGTGTGTGTCTATATATATATATATATATGAAATGAAAAGAGTCTATTTTACCGTTCACGACCATTGTTTATGATGTCAAATCATTTGACACCAAGGCAAGAAAGCAAAACACGTTAAAAAATCGCTATCTGCATAAAGATAATCTGTTTTGAACGATTGAAACTGTAATTAACGTATTGCTCGAATTTGGCTTTGATCCACAATTGTTATATTTTAGCTATCTACACAAATCGATTAAACTTTTCAGTCACGTAAATCAATTATGATTTAAATTGTCACGGGTCACATCTAGTTGATATATAGACATGGGCAAGGGGTGAAGTTTGATAAAATCTTCAAATGTGTCAAATAAGTTTTTATAAAAAATTATTAGTTTAATATATTTTGTAATTAATCAGTTCATTACACGTGATATTATTATATTCATGTAAATATATATTTATTATTAATAAATTTTTAATTTATCTTTAATATTCATATAATATTAGATTAATGAATCTAGAGTAAAGATAAAGTTCATGAGACTAAAATACTTTGCAAAGAAAATTATAAAGTTATAATTATAAGATTCTGATTGCATCAAAGCATTGTTCCTAAAATATTGATGGTCGATACTCTCTTAAATACTGGACATTCATTAAAGCCGTAAAGATCGGTACATATTATGTTTTTTTTTATATATAAAAAGAAGTAGTTATTCTCATAAACTGAGGTATAAGAGATACCTAAAACTAATATGTAGGTACTTGTCATAAAACATATACACTGAACTGACCCGCATGAGAATTCTATATGAAGAGATCACTTATGTCTATAGAAAAACTCACGTGACGATTGTGTAAGTGATCTTTAGATTTTAGATCACTAAGTCATTTTATATAGAGAATGTTATGTTTTGATCCTGATACATGTTATCTTAATATAGGTAACAAAAGGGCTGACATTGGGTGTAACATGAACTATATAAAAATACTTGAGTGATCAAGAGAGGATTCATCACCCTAGGTGAATTAGGAAAAATGTTTTCTCTGTTCTTAAATAGTATTGATTGAGAAATCCTTGACAAAGATGGAATGAGATTTGAAAAGGGTTTCAAATATTATTCAAATGATTATGATTATTATGTAGAGATCAAACATGATAAATATACTCCATACTTTAATGTTAAATCAGAACTTAATGGGTCACACATATTAAGAACTGTTAGTCAGAAATTAAACTTGGATGATTTAATCAAGTATGACTTGATTAAAATATATTTTAGAAATTAAGGACAAGATATTATAATTAATACAAGGATTATATTTCTAAACCTAGAAAAATCAAGTAAGGACTTGATTGAGTTAATTTATAAAATTATCCTGAATTAATATATGGATATTATTCAGGGGCAAATTAATATTTTTCCAATTTATAGGGTTTTTTAGATTTTTATATAAATAGTAAGCTATGTCTCTTATTTTTTAGTGAGGAGTGGTTATCTGTTAGATAAAAAAAACTACGTAAACATAATATTAGAGCTAACACTCTAGGCATAGCAATCATTCTCTCCTAAATAGGGATTTAGGAGATTTATCACAGGTGGTGATTAGTACTTAAAAGTGCATTTTTATCAAGGTTTTATATCATCATATTGCACTTAAAGTATCATTAAATTCACTAACTTGAGCATGTTTTGTAATAGCAAGTCCGATAACATAAGATATCTTTAATTTATGATAAATGCTCATTTTGAATGCAGGCATATCTCACAATTTAAAGGATTGATTGATTTGTTTAACTATTGAAAGTGAAAAGACAAAGAGATGGCTAAGTTTTTGAAGAGATGCTGGTTCAATTCAAACTGGAACACCATTCGGTTATTGGATCATAACTAGAGTTGTAGAACTTAGATTTAGGTCTGGTTTATATGGATGAAAAGCTACGATATAGGCCTAAAACTTTCATAAAGAGTCCAAGATTCAAAACGGCCGTTTTCAAGTTCAAATTGTAGCAACAAAAGAGAAGTCAGAATCTGTCCTGCAGCCCAGACACTATTCAGTGTTCAGCTTATATCTCGAGTTCTAGAAGTCTAAATGAACTCATTTTTTTTTGTTGGAAGACAAATGCCCAGAACTTTCATGAAGACTATCTGTTCAAATTATGATGTTAGCAATGACATTTTGTTCAGACAAGAAGATAATAGTTATCACCAAGTCAAGAGGTAGCCACCCACTCAATAATTAGTCATCAAATCAATAGTTCTGAATTTTAGCCTATAAAAGGAGGCATTTGCCATACATTTAGACATCTTGGTTTTCAGATCAAGATCTTGCTCTTACTCTCTTTCTTTGTATTTTGTAATGTTCAAGTTTTATTTTATGTTATATTAATATCTTTTTTATGTTTTTCATTTCCTTTACTTTACTTAGTTAATGTATATCATTATTAAGTTTTTATTTTATTTATTTATGTTTCTCTTCTTCATTATGTTTAACTAAGTTAATTTTATCAAGGTGAAAAGGTTACACTAATGGTGTAAGAATAAGTATAGTACAAACTCAACATGGACTTTAATGTTTGATACTAACATGTTTTGTATTTGTTATCTTACTCACTCTTAATACCTTGCTTGTTAAATGATTAATTTAGATTTGTGTTGTACAATCCTTGGTACAACAAATACTTGGCACTTTCATAGCCTACTGTATGGTATAACCGACACTTGTGCTATGAAAGGAACTTGATTTGTTGTTAACATAAGTTATCACCATGAATACCTGACCACATTTACAAGTATTGACATTACTCAAATAAGATAATTAATATAATCATGTTAATAATTTATAATCCGATTGGAACCTCCTTTGTGTGTGGTTTCCCGTTGAGTAATAAAAAGAGTTTATACTATACTTATTTCAAATACCATTAGTGAATCCTCTAACCTTGACAATTTTTTTTATCCTTGTTTAATCTTTATATCAATATCACATCTCAAAATTTCTCTTCAACTCATTTTCATTTATTATTTATAATTTTATATAGTTCACCTCCCTGTGGTTCGACCCCGGTCTTGCCGGGTTATTTATTACTTCGATACTTCTGCACTTGGGATAAGACATCAATCTTTTAATCGTGTCAGGTGGTTTATGTGGATTATTGTTAGAGGCCAAACATTTGGATGACTTGTGGTTTGCGATAACCCAACCTTTAAGGAATTATTCGAAGTCAAAGATGATTAGATTTTCAGGTAATAAATCCCTAAATAATTCCAGATCTATCTAATGACATCTTAGGGAATCCTGAATAATTTTGTTTCATAGTTTCTGTTGCGTGTATAATATTCAGGAACCAAACAGAAATATCATAATTTTTTATTTGATTATTGAATTGTACTAAAATTGAGCCGAGATGTTTGATACACTCGGTTTTATAATGGATCAACTCATTATAATAAGTTGAGATAGGGATCATGTTCAAACGAGGCCTATAAGATATTGTTTTGTATTTTTTTTATAGTTATTTTTTTAATTTCTTTCTTTATTTTTCTAATTATTTTAGGATATTTTTTTCTCTTTATCCTAGGTTGATTTAACTTTTAATTAAACAACTTTATAAGTTATTTTATAACATATTTCATACTTTTTGAAATTTGTAAAACAAAAGCAATTACAACGAGTGACCTAATATTTGATAAACTCTAATTTTATCTTTCACTATACATTATTTTCTATCTTTCTCTATACATCAATGACGGATGATGTATAGCTAAAGATTAGGTAGGTGAAATGTGAGATCAAAATATTCTAAACATTAGCTAAAGATTTTATAAGTAATATGACTTGTGATAAAAATCGGTGGGAAGAGTCAAAGAAAACTAGGAACCTATCATTGACATCATAGATTCTTATTAATAAAAATCTAAAAGGCATCGGTGAAAAATTGTAGTATGTGAGAAGCACAATTTATTAGAACAATGTTTTTTTTTTTGTCCTTAGGATTGTTCTACACTTTGGTCCCTTAACTTATTTTTTCTTTTTCGAGCTTTTATTATTAGTTTGATATATGATTAGTCTTGGTAATTTGTTCTTCATACCTGTGTACATGGATCTCGAGGAGCCAGGAAAATATTTTGTCTCTTGTTTAATATTAAATTTGACAAAACAAAATTCAATTTCATTCCTTTTAAATAATTATAGCTTTAAGGACCAAATTTGAAGCCTAAAGAAATGTTCAATCCCTTTTTTTGCCAAAATTTCTAATTTGCATGGTCAAGGAAAAAAATTAGGTTTATTTTTTAATTTCAGTCCCTCTACTTTTTCTTTTTTCAATTTGATCCCTTGACATTGGTTGTATTTGAGATTTGATTTGGTAGTTTGTTTTTGTTTCCTGAGAAAGATTTTGTATGCTTGGTTGATGCTTAGTTTTGTAAAATAAAATAAAATCCAGGTAATTTAGAAAAAAAATAGTATTGAAGGACCAAAGTTTAAAGTGAAACAAATATGAGGATTGTGGTAAATGGGCAGGGTAAATTGGTTAGCGCCTACAACCCACGCGCTAACAGGTGGGGGAAGGTCGTTGCGTTATAACAATGCGTGCAACTTTTCCCAACAGCTAAACACCAGCTTTCACAGTGGAATTGGAAGCAACATGTTGAGCTCTTCTATTTTGCCTAACACGTGATGAAGGAGGAGCGGCGGCGAGCCTCTAGCAACCTTTTGTTCTTCTCCTCTCTCTTTTCTTTTCCCTCTCCTCGGGATTCACGTTAGGCTGCCAAGATTGAAAGGTTCTTTGTCATTTTATTTTTGTATCAAATTTGGTTCTTAATTTTTTTATGGCTATTTGTTTTATTTTGAATCTTTTTTTTGAATTGATTTTTTTTCAATAATTTCCCTAAGCACTGGTTTCATTTAGTTTTTATATCAAATTTGACCCTTGTTCTCTTGATTGATATTTATTTTGTTTTGGATCTATTTTTTAAACTTCATTCCTCAGTATTTGGTTTAAATTTTTATGTCACATTTGGTCCATATTCTTTTGATTGCTATATGTTTTGTTTTTTTATCCATTTTTGATTGAATTTCTTTATTTCAATTTCTTCCCTTAATATTTAATTGATTGAGAATTTAGCTTTGTGATATTTCATGTTTGCCTTCTATGGGGTAATTTTAGGCTTATGACCTAGATCACGGGTCTTTTTATTAGTTTTTTTTTAAATTGATTTTTTTCCAATTTTATCCTTCAACATTATATTGGTTAGGGATTAGGCTTCATTGTTTTTTTTTTTTTACTTTTTTTTATGAGGGGTTATCCCGATCACATATTCCAAGTCGCAAGCTTTGCGGGTTAACCCAGGTTAACTTGGTTTTTTTTTCCATTGCTATTTTTTAAAAAATTGAGTTTTCTTTCAATTTTGTCCTTTAATGCTAGATTAGTTTGATAATTGAGCTTCATAGTTGTATTTAATTTTCTTTCCACAAGTTTATCCTATTATGACAACCGGATCGTGGATTTTTTAGGCTGACTTGAGTGGACTCGGGTAAGTTTTTTTGTCCTTTTCTTAAATTGATTGTTTTTTTTTATTTCATCATACAATATTTGATTTGCTAGCAATTAAGCTTTGAAATTTTTTATTTTACTTTCTATGAGGTTTTCATTTTTCTTCATTATTAAATAAGGTCATGGAGAACTTTTAAAAATATTGGGAGGTTACATTTTCATAATATTAACAAGCATTAATACCATTTCCATAATGTTTAGTTTGATTTATTTATTATCATTACCCTGTTTTGTTTAATTATATTACTAAATTAACCAAGTTTATTGAACCTAGTCAAGTCATTGACTTAAATCTTGGATTTTTCTTACTTTTTTAAAAGCATTAACATTACCTATTTATTTTTTTTTTATGTTAAAAAAAATTGACATAACCTATAACAGGCCACCAATCTAGTTAATATCATTTCCATACATAACCTTGTATAGCTAATTGCTTCATTAGGGGGAATTTGAAGTACAATTATTATCAAACTTTGTAATCTAGTTAGGAAAACATGGCATCAAATCAAATAGTACAAGCTTCATATGGCGCGCCCCTTGTAATGGAAGGTGAAACTAGCAGCTAAAATGCGTAGTTTGCATTAAAACCAGCGGCATTTTCGGTTTGTCTTTTAATTTGGACGTTGTGAGCATTCGACTCTGTACTCTGTATTGTGCAGTAAAATCTTTCAGCCTATTCTGCATGACAGTGTAGCTTTTTCGTTCCTGCAAGTTGGTCGGCAGTAAAATCTGTTGATTATAATTTAGGCCATTTGAATAATAACAAATTGACGGGGGAATTTGAAATGAATATTTATTCCCTCCACTCCATCGAAATAAGTTCAAGAATTATATATACTTTCTGAACTATCAAGGTAAATTATTTATTTTTTCTACTCTCCAAGCATTCATATTTTAACCCTTAGCGCATTTATCATACAAAAATAAAAATAAATACTCTTGTTCTTATAATTTTAAGCTATCTTTTATTTATTATAATTCCTATTTAAAATTACTGACTTCATCATTAGAGACTCCCTAAATTCCATAAAAATGAATAGTTTTGCAGGTACCAGGATTTTCACCATCAATTATATACTTCATGAGCTATTGGAATAGAACATGTAACAGATCTCCTTACCACAACAAACACTTCTGCCTAACCAACCTTTTAACAACTCATCAACCAAGTGTAACTCCTTACCTAAGCAATGCTGGTAACCCAAAGCCCAAAAGAAACTTTGCCAACTCAACAGGTCTCGACACCACCTAAACAAGCAGCTACATCCTCATTAACATGTCCACCACAACTTGCTGCATCCAGTGTCTAAAGACAATTACACTACCTTGAAGAATATGAGCAAAATGAAATGATAAGGGGTTTTTACCTTCAGAAGTCATTCAGCCTTTCCAAAGAGCATGTGTGTCATCATGATGCTTGTGCATATAACGAGTATTTTAGACGTCCATCTGGTCGTCATAGGAAAGAGGCTATCTACTGATCGCATCATTCCACAACAAAAACCTGAAGCTCCTTAGAACCTTATTAATATTGGAATGAAAAGCAACCTGTAGGGGAATATATGAAGGAGGATGTCTACACCCCCTATCAGATTCAAAATTTTCCCTTGTCCAGATAAATGTTGTATACTCTTATCCCTAAGGACTACATTTCAATTAAAATGACATTGGATAACTATGATAGTCATGTAGACATAAGAGAACATGTGCAAAATATATGGAGTAGCCTATAATTGGTGATCTAAGATAGCTATACCATATGCAGGATCCTTCCTATAACCTTTAGGGGGTTGGTATGTGCATGGTACAAAAATTTAGGGCTAGGCTCCATCACAAGCTTGGGTGACCTTTGTATCAAGCTAGCGGCAAGATTCAGTACAAGCATCCAAGCAAAAAGAGTTCCACAAAGCTTTTTAGGATCACTCAGGTGGATGACGAGTCCATGAGAGCATACCTGAAAAGTTTAATGAGGAAATGCTCAAGGTTGTAGAATTAATATAACGTGTGGCTTTAGAAGCCTTTATAAATGGAGTAAAGGGAAGAACTATGTGGAAAACGTTTTATGCCCTACCGAACAGAAGCTTGTTGAAAGTGAAGCAAGCCATAGAGAACCACATTTGGGTAGAGGAGGCAAGTGTGTTGCGTTATGTTCCTCCCTGTTTCTCTAAAGAAACTTTTCCTCAAAGGTCTTCTAAGTGGGATCGTTCTCCCAAGAGGGACAACAACCTTAGAAAAACTGAAAAGAAACTGATATGTGAATACCTGAACTACCCAGAAATGCATACTACTCCACTAAACATTACCCTCACTAAAGTTTACACGGCCATCTAGGGTAAGGATTTTGTTGAATACGACCCATGAGATCACCGCCCAGTACTTGCTTATCCAAGAAGTACTATATATTACCCATAGATAAGGGACATGACATTGAATAATGTTATGTTTTAAAGAAGGAGATTGAAAAACTGATAGCTAGGGGCTATCTCCGCTATTTTTTAAAAAGTGATTCTCACCATGAACAAGGTATGAAAGAGCCTGGTCAATCTATGCTAGCACTACCTGAAATCATTATGATATTAGGTGGCACCTTAACTAGAGGTGATTCCAACACAACATAAAAAAAAGTATAGGAAACATGTCCTTACAACTTCTCGTCTTCTAAATTAGTGCCATGGGCCTATCATCTTTACCTTAAGAGATGGAAAGGGAATAACTTTCCCATATAAGGATGCCCTGGTTCTATCTACAATCCTTTTTAACCATCAGGTATATCGAGTATTGGTGGATAAATATAGTGCAATTAACATCCTCTCTTATGAAGTAATGACACAAAACAAAATATTCCCTTTAAGGTTAACCTTAGTAAAGGCTCAACTTATTGGGATAAAAGGCTTAGACATACCATTGAAGGGCGTCGTAGAAGTCCCCATCACCATTACCACTCCCCTAAGGTATGCCTCCCTCCAATAAACTTTCATGATCATTGATATGACCTTGGCCTACAACGCCATCCTGGGTAGACCTCTTCATCATTAGATCAATGCTACTATAAGCACCAGTTGCTTAGGACTGAAAATCCCAACTCAAAAGGGAGTTTCCACAGTTCAAGGGAATCAAGTAACCTTAAAGTAATGTGCCTTTACCTGTCTAAAGGGAACAAAAGGCTTTAGTATTGAACTAGCAAGGTCCTTAAAAGAAAGAGTGAAGATCAGAACAGAAGCTGTTAAAGAACTGAGGAAAATCCTTATAGGAGGAAATGAGTAAGCGGTCATGAAAATAGGTTCCACCCTAACACAGACATATAAACATTCACTAACAAAGCTCCTCCATATCCAAATATCTAATTTTACAATGGGCACCTCTAACTTTCTAGGAATCAGTCCTAAAATCGTAACTCATTAGTTGAAGGTGGACCTTGTTATTCACCCAACCCACCAGAAAAAGAGGAATCTGGGGGGTAAAACATAGAAAGCAATAACACAAGAGGTAGATAAGTTCCTGATTATTGGCTTTATTAGAGAAGTAATGTACCTTGCATGGTTAGTGAATGTAGTAATGGTTAAGAAAAACAATGGCAAGTGATGAATGTGTATGGACTTCACAAATTTAAACAAAGCTTACCTAAAAGATTGTTATCCTCTACCCAAGATTGCTCGTTTAGTTGACTTCACCACTAGTTTTGAATAACTAAGCTCATTGGATACCAATTTTTGATATCATCGAATCCTCATGCACCTAGAAGATGAGGGGGAAAAACTTTTATAATTGAAGGGTGACATTTTGTTATAAAGCCATGCCATTCGAGCTCAAGAATGCTGGGGACACTAACTAACAAATGGTAAACAAAATATTCAAGAACCAACATAGAAGAATTATAGAGGGATATATTGATGAAATGCTAGTGAAAAGTGTCATAACCCAAATTTGAATTTCCAAAAAAATAAGAATATATAAAAAAAAAACTATGAATGAAAAATAATTTGAGAATTGGGTCAAGACAACACAAATTGAAGGTTCAGTGACTAATAAGGAGGAAATTATAAATTTGGAGGTCAATCTGGCCAAAAATTAGGAGAATTGATAAGTTTAGGGACTTAATTAAACTTTGAATTAGTTTAATTAATGCAATAAAGGGGCTTAATTAAAGAAATAAAGTTTAGGGTCAATTTAGGTCAAAATTGCAAGAAATTAAATTCCAAGAACCAAAGTGAATAGGTGCTAATACTATAGGGGGGTTAATTGATTTTTCTAGGGATAATTTTGAAAGAATTCAAAGTTGAGGAGCCAATTAAGAACTAGATTGGTTAAATTTGAAACCAAGGACTTTTGTAAATGACGCTGAAATCTAGGGATCCAATTGCAATTGATCCAGGGGCGAAATAAAAAAAAATGAAAGAAGATTTCCATGAATAAGGACCCAATTGCTAAATATCAGAACTTCAGGGGGCAAAATGAAGATGCCCATTGCAGCCGAAGAAACGACGTTGTTCCAAGAAGGATTGTTCATCCTCTTCCTTCTTGAAATAGAGGAACCCACCTGTAAAAGAGAAAAAAAGAATGAAAAATGATGATGGCCTTTGGTATACCCATCAACACAGCCAAAGTCATCTCATGTTTCCAGTCCTCCTTCGCCCCACAACATGTCTCTAGTGTTCAAGTTAAAACCCATCACCAACAGTCCAACCATGGCAGAACTGTTGGTGTCTTCAATCCTTCAAACACGGACAACTGCATTTATCTTCATCCTCAAAATCGTTATCCTAGAAGAGAAGAGATAGTTGTCGATAGACAACTAGGAGTCTGGCCCTATAAAAGCCAAATGAAGGGCCAGAACAAGGGGACAAAAAAAATAAAGAGAACATGAGAGAGGCAGAAAAGGAAGGAATCTAGAAAGCAAAAAAAAAAAAAAAACCAAAGCAGAGAGAAGGAAGACCAGAGACAAAACAAACAAAAAACAAAAACAAAGGTGAAAAAAGTAGCATTGGCCAGCTAGCGTACCATCATCATCGACTTTGTCTCCACCAAACTAGAAAAGCTTTTTTTTGCCCCCTCTTTCAATTTTAATTACTATGGTATTGTTACAAGCATGCATGAATAATTCACGCATACTTGCTGTTATGGCCAATTGACCTAATGTTTTTGGGGCTAAGAGTGTGTTTGGTAAAACATATTCTTATGCCCTTTCTCCTTCTTTTTTTACTCTTTTTTATTTTGATATCTAGCCAAATAGGCCTTTAAAGATATCAAAAAATTCTGAAAACATTTGGAGACCCTCTTGGATTTAATTGTGGGTCCTTCGCACTTTTTCAATGACTTTGACTTAGTATCAAATTGTAGATTTATACTGTGAAATGTGAATATGCAATACATATATGTCTTTTTTTTTTCTCTTAAAAAAATAATAAAAAAATATGTTTTGCTTTCAATTCAAACTTTACTTGTTTATTTACTGGCACTAGAGTCAGGAACCTTTCTATTAACTAATGCCAAAATTAGAAATACTCCTGGTATTCACTAACGTTAGAGGTAAGAATATTGACACTATAATTGGGGATTATTTTGATCTCCAATACTCTTTGAAGCCAAAGTCCGCAATTCCATACTTTTTTTACTTAATATTTCCCAACGCTAGAGTTGGAAATATTCGTGGTTAAGTATTCACTGATACCAGAGTCAGGAATATTATACAAAGATGATAAAAAATAGAATAAAACAAACCTTTAGCAATTTAAGACAAAATCACCAATGCAATCTACCTCAGGTAGGATGTTTTAGGGGTAATAGTATCTTATCTTCTCTTTTACGTAACTAGTCCCGTACTATAGAATTTTTGTTGACTAGTTAGGGTTCTTAGTGATCATAATACTAGGTGGCGACTTCTTAAACCAGACCTTTTCCCCTTTAAGAATAAGATGCCAATTATCTATTCTTTTTCCTATAAATTTTTAAAGGTCGTCGTGATGTCAAGTGCGACAAAAAGCATGACTTTTGAAGTTTGTCTTTGTCATCAAAGGTTGAAAGCTTTTGGGTTTCTTAGTAAGCAGTAAGGGAATCGAGCATAACCTAGAAAAGATCCAAGCCATTCATGACATTACTCCTTATCATTCAGTAAAGGAGGTTTACTGCCTCATATGGAGAGTGTGCCATTGGTCGTCCTCAATAAATTTATAACTTGTTTGGGAGAGTGTACCCTACCTTTCATCAAAACTCTGAGATATATAGCCAATTTTGAATGGACTCCAAATTGTTAAAAGGCTTTTGAGGAGTTAAAAAATCATATTTCATCTCCTAAGATATTGTCTCAACCAAGGAAAAATTAAAACCTTTTCCTTAATCTGGGCGTATCGAACTCAACGGTAAATGTCGTTATGAGAAGAAAGGATGGGGAAATACATCTTCCAATTTACTATTCCAGTTAAACTCTCCATAATGTTGAAACAAGATATTTAAAAATGGAGAAAATGGCCCTCACTCTAGTGAGCACCTTTAGGAAGCAAACCATACTTCCATGCTCACCAAGTCAAAGTTTTGATAGATCAACCTCTATAACAAATCCTTTATAAGCTAGAGATGTCTGGACGCCTAGTGAGATGGGCTATTGAATTGGGAGAGTTTGGACTTTAATACAGACTCAGGCTAGCTATAAACGGTCAAGCTTTGATAGATTTCATTGTTGAATGCTCTTTTAAAGGTTGTATGAATACATTCAAATCCCTGCTTTCAATCATAACTTCCTCTATTAAACTAAAAAATATAGTAGAACATCTTTTGATAATTCTCGTTTGAGAATTGTATATTGATGGCTCTTCCAATGTTAATGGAACTGGAACCGGGGTAGTATTTGTTAGTCTTGAAGATTAAGTATTTGAATATGGAGTCTGCTTCGAGTTCCTAACCATGAATAATGTATCAGAGTATGAACCTCTCCTAACATGATTACACCTTGTAAAGGCCTTGAATGCATACCCACTTCAAATTCATGGTGACTTCTAGTTGATGGTTGGTTAATGCCAAGGAATATATGAGGTTAGAGAACCAAACATGTAATAATATCTTCAAAAGGTCCAATCTTATTTCTCCAATAAAGTTGAAGGAAAAGCATTTCAATCACTCGTATTCCAAGGAAAGACAATCACCAGGCAAATCTCTTGTCTAAGTTAGCAAGTTTCAATCTTGTAGGTATCCCTACAGATATCTGGGTTAATGTTTTAGAGAAATTGAGTGTGGGTGAAGAAGAGTTTGTCATCGTTCCCATCAAGCATAAAAGAAGACTGAAGAACTCCAATCATGCATTCCTTGTATACTAGGGGATTACCCTAAAATAGAAATGAAGTCATTCATCTAACCAAGCGAGCTGTGAGGTATTGCATCATTAATAACGTTATATACTGAAGAGCTACCTCAAATCTATTGTTGAAGTGCTTATCTTTAGAAGAAGAAAAAACACTTATGTTTTGAGAGAAATACATGAGGGTATATGTGATCTATACACAAGTGATAGAGCTCTCATTGCTCAAACTACATAGGCAGGTTTCTACTAGCCAACCATATTACATGATGCCATAGACTTAGTGAAGAAATGTGACCAATGATAGAGGTTTGTCTTAGTCTCTCATCCACCATCTACAAAAATGATCATTATAACCTCCCTTTGGTCTTTTTCTCAATAAAGGATGGACATCCTTTGTCCATTCCCTAAGGCTATTAGTAAAATATTGTTCATCCTAATGGCTGTCGATTATTTCACCAAATGAAGCCTTAATGGAGATTACCACCAACAAAGTACTTTCATTCTTCTAAAAGAATATCATAAGCTAATTTGGACTACCCAGAGTTTTGATAACTGATAATGGGACAGAAATTGACAACCACAAGATAAGAGAACATTGTTAAAGGTTTCATATCGATCATAGGTTCTCTTTAATGTCACATCCTCAAACCAATGGTCAAGCTGAACTGACTAATAGAGTGTTTACTTAATGCACTCAAGAAAAAGATAGAAGAAGCCAAGTCAGAATGAGTAGAATTATTAAATGAAATCTTATGGGCTTAGAGAACAACTTAGAACACATCCACTTGTGAAATCCCTTTCCCACTCACCTATGGGATTGAAGCCATGATCCTAGCTGAAACAGGATGTCCAAGCCATAAGGTGAGTTAATATACCTTAGAAGGGAATGAAGAAAACCTTAGAGCCAATCTAGATTTCTTGGAAGAACTCGCCTGACTACTTCTATTATAAATGAAGCCAATTGGCTCAGAACTACTCGGTATCACAATGATTGGGTAAAAAAATAAAAGATTGAAGTTTGAAGATTTGGTCCTAAAAAAATTAAAGGCCATAAGCAATAGAGAAAGTAGAGTCAAACTACTTATCATTTATAAGATATGAAAGGAAAGAATCTCCCTGACACCTAGCATTTTTATCATCTAAAATTGTATCATAGTAAATAGGAATGTAAATTTCTAATCTATAAATGTTTTCTTATAAATAATAATGTTTTTATACTCTTTTAGTAACGCATATGGGTAACAGCCCCACGATCTCTAAGTGATTGATATGAGATCTCCCTAAGGGTAACAACCTTATGATTTTTAAGGGATTGATATGACGTCTTTCTAAAGGCAATAGCCCTAAAGGGATTTGTGCGAGGTCTCCCTAAAAGAAATAGCTTCATGATCTCCAAGGGATTGATATGAGGTCTCCTTAAGGGAAATAGACCCACGATCTCCAAGTGATTGGTATGAGGTCTTTTTAAGGGTAATAGACCCACGATCTTCAAGGGATTGATATGAGGTCTCCCAAAAGGCAATAGCCTCATAGTCTCCAAGGGATTGATATGAGGTCTTCCTAAGGGCAATAGCCTCATGATACTTATATCCCTAACAAGAAAGACGTTCTTAAAATTATGAACTTGACTATTAGAAAAGGACTCACTAAAGTCCACTTGCATTCCCTTAAAGTGGTTAAAGAAATACAAGTTGAAAATGGATCAAAAGAGTTTGTCCCCTATAGTCTCTGTTAAGGAGACAAACTCTCCATACTTAGTGTAAAATTCTTGGGATGAATTCTAAGCCTCTTTCCATTCTTAGATGAGAATTCTAAGCCTCTTCCTTAGCAGCCCTCAACTCCTTCCTCAAGGCCTTCCTAGAATCCCTAAACTTAGTTACCATTTTTTCCAATGAGTCTATCCAACTATATGCCTTCCCAAGCTTTTCCTCAGTTAAGTTCAAGAGGTAAGCATGTCCTTTTATCTCCCCTCATAGTTGGGCATAGGTAGAGTTAATAGTTTTAAGTTTTTATACCTTTATCCAATCAGTGTGATATTGCTCCGTGGCCTTTTCTATGGCCTTTCTCTCCTTAGCCCATCGAATTCCCGAATGGGCACTTATCATAAAAGTCTGAGCAATAATATACAATAAAATAAATTCAAACTATTATTAACTAATAGTAATTAGTATGTTAGAAAATAGGGATTGTGTGAGGATTGTTCATACCTGGAAGGCCATTTTCCTAGTTATAGCTAAGTGACACTAATAACTAGGGTTTGTTAGTGCGTTGAAATCATAAAGAAACGTGAGTAGCCTATCCAAGGTGTCTATCACCTCTAATCCTCCAGGGCCAAAGGTTGACCTCCCTTGAAGAATAGAGTCCATCATGCTTTTTTCCTTCTCGTGAAGGTTGGGAAAGCAAAGAGGAGCGCGATCTAAATTAAGCATGGAGAAGAAGTCCTCTACCCTAATGGCATGAGGCACTTGGATGGAAGACCTAGTAGGCATAAGGACTAAGCTATTTTGAGGAGGAATCACTTCCACATTAGAGTTAAAAGCAACAAATACTCTTATTCTTTTCTAACAAGAAGCAACCTTAAGAAAGATTGAAATAAGAAGTCCTCTACCTAATGGCATGAGGCACTTGGATGGAACCTGATACGATCTAGGCAAGGTCAAATTCGGATTTTGATGTAAAATGTGCAACTATCCAGTTTTACGGCAACAATCATAATTCTCAATTCGATCGTTGGATCGGGCTGAAATTTTACATGGAGTCTCCTGACATGTTGTCCTACCTTAGGTTACAATTGTAGATCAATTGAAGTTCAGGAAGGCATTGCAATATGGGTCAACAAAAGCTGTATGAATTTTGTTATTTACTTCCTTTTCATGTGGACTTCCTATTTGGCTAGGATTCTTTTCCTAAAAGGATGTGGCAGCTTATTTTGGGAATCTCCTAATTCTTCAAAGATCTTTAATGGGCTGCAAAATAGTTTTCATGTGTGGTAATGATTCATAAATGTTTCAGAATCCTTTTCTTACAAGGATTCCATATTCATCCTAGCTACAAAAAGGAAAGAAGATTTCAGAATTAATTCTACATTCAGATTTCATTCTCCTAGCTTATATGGGACTTCTAAAGAGCAGCAAATATGATCCTATCATATTTAGGATATTAAATTCATATTTATTATTGTTATTATTATTTTCTTCTTAGTTTAGGGTTTATTTATATTATTTGGGTTTAATTGTAAGTGGGCATCATATAAGTCTACATAAGGGATCCATTAGGGTTTATTTTAGTTTGGAGTCACTATAAATAAGGGCATAATCATACATGTAAGGTTAGACAATTCAGATTAATAAAACTTCTTCTTTCCCGAACTTTATGTGTGTGTGTGTTGGTGAGATAATCTCCCTTCCATGGTTCTCTAAAGAACTGAAAATCGACTTATCGAAGAATAACTGTCTTCGTGGCGTCATCCTTATACTTCTCGTTCGTGAACAATATTCATTGGGTGGGGGTTTTCCGTTTCCAACAGTGTTGATGCGTAGGTACAAGTGTTATCTTTATGTCACACTACTATCAAACCTGATTTACTTGACTTTCCGGGAATTGATATCTTTGCGTGTGGGTTGCATGACCATGTGATCACGAGGTTCGCATCATTACTTCTCAAACCATATTTAGTTTTAAAAGCAGTTTTTCATTCATCACCTTCTTTTATCCTAATTTGATGATAACCACTTGTCAAATCAATTTTAGAAGAAAAATTAGAACCATGCAATTCATCCAACATATCATCTAATCTAGGGATAGGATGTCTATACTTTACAATGATATTATTGATGTCTCTGCAATCAACACATATTTTCCAAGTATTGTCCTTTTTTGGCATTAGAAGTACATGAATTGCACAAGGACTCATGCTCTCTCGAATGTAACCCTTTGACATCAACTCCTCCACTTGCCTTTATAGTTCCTTAGTCTCTTCTGGGTTGCTCCTTAAGCTGGCCAATTAGGTATAGCTGCTTCTGGAACAAAGTCTATTTGATGCTCAATTCCTCTAATCAGTGGTAAACCACTAAGTATCTCATCTAGAATGATATCTTCAAATTCCTACAAAAGAACTTTAGCAATACTAGGAACACAAGAATTCAAGCTATCAGAATTAAAGTATGCCTCTTTATACATAAGTAAAATCATGGGCATTTCAGAAAAATAAGCATGTTTAATATCATTAGGTTTTGCGTAGAAATTAAGGTGTTTCCTAACTTTTTTTGTACACTCTTCTTTTCTCACCCTTACTTTCTTCTCTCCACTCGAGGCCTTTAAACCTTTTTTTTTTTAGTTTGCAGAAACCTTCTTCCCCCTTCCTAGTGGCTGAAACATTGTCCCTTTATTTTTTCAACTCATGACTCACTTTATTTTCACTTTTCCTCCCTCACCATGATGTTCTGTCTGGAGTTGTTTTAAATCAAAATCCTTCTTCAACCTCATCTGCTCTTCATACACTTGCTTAGGTGACAATGGTGCAAGTGTGTATACTCTACCATCCTTCTCTAAGAAATATTTGTTCTTAAACCCATCATGTTTGGCTTTTCTATCAAATTGCCAAAGTCTCCCTAATAACAGATGTGTAACATACATAGGAACAACATCACATAAGACTTTATCATTATACTTGCCTATTAAGAATCTAACAAACACTTGTCTATTTATCTTAACAACACTATATTCATTCAACCATTGAAGCTGATAAGGTCTCTCATGCCTTATAATACTCAAACCCAACTTTCTAATCAAAGTTACACTAGCAATAGTCGCATAAATACCACTATCAACGATCCTATTACATACCTTATTTTGGATTTGACATCTAGTATGGAAAATATTCTCCCTATTATGTGCATATTCAACATCACTATCATCTATAAGTGGTGGCATATCATCACAATTAGACATCTCACTAGTAAATTCAATCTCTTTATCATCCCTCAAAATCATGATTCTTTGATTTGCACATTCTGATGTATAGTGCCATAATCCTTGACACTTAAAACATTTAATATCCCAATTATGCTTCATTTGCACTTTGGTTTTAGACTTTTGTTTAGTGGCCAAAACTTGCTTCTTTGGGTTGCTAGGTTCAACAACTTTAGGAGTCACTATTGGCTTTGATGGTGCATTATCCTCTCTCCTATAATTCATCTTCCAACCTAAAGAAGCACTTGAATAAGCTCCTACGTGCACTACTCTTTCTTTTCATCTATTTCTCCACTTTAATAGCCAAATGTATCAAATCCTTTAAGTCCATATAAGGTTCTAATTCCACTATATTAGCTATGTCTTTATTCAACCCACTGAAAAACCTAGACAATGGTACTTCTTCATCCTCAATAACTTTGGCTTTAATCATGACAACCTCTAACTCCTTATGATATTCCTTCATACTCTTGAAACCTTGAGTTAGAGTTTGCAATCCATTAAACAATTTTCTATAATAGTATTAATGAATTAGAAGGCATATAATATATCATTGGAAAGGTATGGACGTCTAGTTTCTAGCCCAACTAGAATCGCATCAAAATTCGACATGTAGCTTTAGTTATGATCAAAATAGTAGTGAAAGGTCAAACTGTCCGATTTGAGTCTTCCTATCCCAATCCTTGTGTAATGACCTAGGTTCCACCAATAAGCCTTTCTTGAATGTGAATCAGATTAATCAAAGCTTTCTCTTTATTATTCATTACCCTCTTGAAGTCCACCTTAGCTCATGTATCTTGAAGAAGCCCATTGAAAGTCTCTTTGAACCTCTTAGCCTTAAACCTTGTGATTGGACCAACTAGAACCTCCAATTGATCCTTTGGTGTTGCTTACATTACATCATTCTCTCTCTCCTCAAAATGATTCGACCTCTAATCATCACCTACATCAAAGAAAGAGTGATTAACAACATCAAATGTAACACTAACACTATACTCACCTGGTAGATCCACTTTCTAGGTATTGTCATTAATCCTTTCTATGATCTGAAAAGAACCATCTCTTCGAGGCATTAATTTGGATATCCTTTGTTCAGGAAACCTTTCTTTCCTTGTATGCACCCAAACCCAATCACTTGGTTCAAACCTCACTAATTTTCATCCTCTATTAGTCCTTGAATACTTATTATAAATCTACTTCCCATCTTGGTGCTGCAAAGTCCATGGAATTTTTTTTATATTAGGCATAATTAGTTTCACACTTAATGATAATTTAATATTATATCCTGTGTGTGTGTGTAATCATAATCCTCATTCATTAAACAATTTATCTCTTACTATACCCTTATCTTTGTAAATCGATGCCATAATATCCAGTTCTATGAACGTACTAAAGTTGTCTCTTGCCTAAACCACACTTTAATCTATTACCAATCATCTAGATTTTTCTTACTTACCTATTAATCAAAGCACTAATCCCATTACCCAGAGAATTAGTTTCTCCATCCACCCATTAGTCAGGACACTAATCTCATTACTTAAAGAATTAGTTTCTCCAATGACCTATTTACTAGGGCACCAATCCCATTCACCGGAAAACTAATTCCTCAAATCACCCATTAGTCAGGGCACTAATCGCATTAAACGGGGAATTAGTCTCTTAAATCGCCTATTAATCAAGGCACTGGTCCCATTAACTTGGGAGTTAGTTTCTCAAATTGTCCATTAATTAGGGCATTAATCCCATTCACATGGGAATTAATCTCTAATTGTTTTTTTTCCAATTCTTCCAATTTAGATTAAGATACAATTAAAGAAGACTGAAACTAATATTCATATAATTAACTAGTTCTTTTTAATGAGTCAAACACCTACCTGATGTCTGCGTGCGCGAGCTAGTCCCCTACTGATGATTGGGTTCCACGGCCTCTCCTATACCAATAAAATCAATACATCATTTGTCATTTATCTACCATAATGAATAGTTTCATTCTCCATATAAATTTCAATTTCTCACTTTATTCGCATAAAATATTCTAAATTTTAGTTATGTATAAATATCCATTTATTTTTCTTTCATTCATTTTTACTTTCAATCAGCACAACTTTATACAATTTATTTACTAAATCTGACCAAATCCAATTCTTGTACAATTGGATGAACATATTTTTTGTCCATAAGAGGTAAAATTCTCTTTTTATTTCTTCACAACCAATCTATTCTTAACTTTTGGATATATCAACTGAATTTGTTTAAGCATACTTTTCCACATTAATAAGTTCAAAATTTTAAAATCCTCCTTCATTTAGCAAGCATTGACCGAAACTATAGAAAGACAGAAAGTGAGGATTTTTCTCCTTTCTTTTGAAATTTTGAAATTTCCTACCCCTTTTCCATCTATTTACATTTATATAACTATAATGCCATACAATTCTAACCAATTGCATCAAATTCCCCAATCTATCAATTTCTTTCCTTTTGGCCAAAATCTAAGTATTGAGGGAGGGATTTTTATCCCTTCTATTCTTGTAATTAAATCATTACCCAACCATATTCCATACTTACAAACATTAATCAAACACAATGGAATCCATTCATCAATCAAACAGCATAATTTAATTCTCACATAACCCAAACATTTCCAATTCATTAACTAATGTGAACCCTGGTAAAATTTAATGGAATTCACGAACCCAAGATCTATATAATCCAAGTTTGAGTATGAGATTGAGCTTATCACAATGAAAGACTTGCTTCAAGGCAACAAGACTATAAATCATCCAATCACAACGCCTACACCTGAAGACGATCAAAAGAAGTATAAAATTAGTAGCAAAGATTGGTCAATTTTTTAAAGAGTTGAAGTTCAATCTAGAACCAAGAGAGAATTTTTTATTTTGCAAAATTTGGCTTTTTCAAATATTCCTTATAAAGCGTACTTATACTATAAAGCTAACCCTAGTTTCCCTAATGGGTCACACATAAACCCAATTTAAATAATACCAAAACCAAGTTAAAACTAGCCCAAACTAATTAAAATAAATAACATAAACAAGTCTAAAACTTAAACAAGTGTTGCCACATAAATCAAAGATAGATTGATAGCCCAACTAATTAAAATAAGACAAGGTCGGTTTTTCTCGTAATCTACTGATAACATCAAAGCTTAACTTCAAAATGGTTCTATCTCGTCTCAATGAATTAGAAGGCTTTCCATATATCATTAGAAAGGCATGGAAGTCTAGTTTCTAGCCCAACTAGAATCGCATCAAAATTTGATATGTAGCTCCAGTTATGATCAAAATAGTATCGAAAGGTCAAACTATCCGATCTGAGTCTTCTTATCCTAATCCTTATGTAATGGCCTTGGTTCCACTAACAAGCTATTCTTGAAAATGAATCAAATTAATCAAGGCTTGCTCTTTATTATTTGTTACCCTCTTGAAGTCCACCTTAGCCCATATATCTCAAAAAAGCCCATTGAAAGCCTTTTTAAACCTTTTAGCCCTAAGCCTTGTCACTGGACCAACTAGAACCTCCAATAGATCCTTTGGTGTTGCTTGGATCGCATCAGTTCTGCTCATGCATATCCTTTATAATCTAAGCCATTAGTTTCTATAAGCCCTCAAATGGTGGGACTTAGTAACATTTCCCTTTAGTCTTCTACTATATTGGATACCTCAGGGTAACTTTCCCATCAACTTTAATGACAGTTATGACTATGACAAGATGTTTTTAGGCTCATGTTATCTATTTAAGCATGTTTTTTGAATAATTTGTGCCAACCCGGTGGTCTTTGGAATAAACTCCTCATATCATATCTATCGTAAGACCATATTGAGGTAAAAGCTGATAAAACATCAAGCTCCTATCAGTGAGAGACCTAGGGGTAGTAACCAAAACATGCTAGATAGGACTAGAAGTAGGCATATCAGGTCCTCTAATAGGAAGGAGATTTGCTCAAACTTAAAAACATTAAATCCTATGTAGTTTTTCTTGATTCCTTCAATAATTGCTCATCAAATTTTTCCACCTTTAAGTATAGATGCCATGGAGTACTAAATAGACCAGAGACTCTCCCATTTATCATATGAGTCATTATCCAAATGAACAATAATTGTATGCAATATCTTAAGTGGTTTGGGTGTCTGCTAACATTGTTACTGCTAGATTGAATTTGAGAATGTTCACACTCTTGATCATATTAATAGTCTTGAAATCAATCATCATCTCTATTGACAAAAAAAAAAAGAATCAAACCATAGAAATCCATAGCCAAAATTCTTAAACAAACCTCACTTTCCTCATCATATAGTTTTTTTTAACATAGACTCTATTATTTTCCAACCAACCATGATTACCACCTGATCATCTTTCCTTCTACCTTCTTACAATTTTTGTAAGTAATCATGACATAATTGGATGGGGATTACTCCTTTGGTGTGTAGAAGGAAATCATCTCTTAATTCAGACAATTCAATAAAGAGTCATACTCCTCAAGGGTGAGTGTAAACCCCCAGTTAAAAATAGATAAATCTGGATTAAATAGGGTAACTATCAATTGAAAAATGATAAATTAGGGAGAAAATCTTATAAATTTAGATGAACATTTCCGGGAGATTAATTTAAAATTTAGAGAAGCTAAAGTAATAAAATAGTATGCGAAATAGTGATTAACGATAAATCATGAAAACTCCCTAACTAGGTAAAAATAATAATTTGGAGGAAATTTTGTAAATTGGATGATATTATGTGTAAAATAGAAGGAAATGTCAAATAAATCAATGCAAGATCCTTCGCGTGAGAAACGTCAAATTTTAGTATAATTCCTATGCACAATCACGCTATTGGGACTAAAAGTAGTAAAAAAACTTAGAAATGTTTTTTGATAATAATGAATAGGAATCTCCAAAGAATTAGTCTAAGACCCAAGATGATTTAAGTAAATTATATGGTATGCGAAATTCAGATTTTTGGTGGGAAATTTCCAACTGTCAAGTTTTACAATATTGACCATATCTCCAAATCCGACCATTGGATCAGGTTGACATTTTATGTAGGGTCTTAAGACATAATGTTTTACCTTGGGTTAAGATGTGAGGTCGATGGAGTTCAGGAAGGTCTTGAAAATAAAGACACAATATTGGGTCAGTGCAATAAACTAAAATTTAAGGGGGATAAGTTGGGGTATAATAGTAATTGACCTATAAAGCCTAATGTCACTATGCTTGTTGCTACTGTTTATGTGGAACAACAACTAAAAAAAGAGAAAGAGGTTTCTCTCTTGCCTCTCTTCAAAAAATCACCTGATAAATCTTTCCAAATTATGAGATTGAAGTTTGCAAATAGGTTTGTGAGGAGAGAAACACTTTGAGGGTGAAATTAAGAAGCTTGGTTGGAAGAGAGGAACTTGAGGAACAAGTATAGGTGATGAAGAGGAAGAACAATTGAAGAAGAAATTGGTAAGAACTCTTCAATTTGAACTCGAAATTGTTGATAAAAGTGTTCTTCCTTAGTTTTCCTCCTTGATTTCATAGTTAGTAAAGGATAATTGAAAAGCCCCCAATGTTATTGATGTAACCTTATTATTCGATAGTTTCACTCACATTTAACTAGTGTTTTGCCTATTGTTTTATGTATAAAATGCTTTGATATTCTTTGTTTTATGTTTTGAAGGCACCTTTAGATGAAAGATGCAAAAAGGAGTAAATTGGAGGTAATTGGCAGATTTGACCCTCAGTCGATATTTTGTGCAGAGCGTGAGCTCTAAAAGTCGAAACGAAGTGATTCCAGTGGCATTAGAAAGCTAACATCCATACCTTTCTGGAAATCTAAGTCAAGAAAAATAAAAATACAAAGAGCATGGAAATAACATCCTTCAAAGTCAAAACTCGCATTCTGCCAGTGTTGACCTTTGTCCATTCAAAATTCAATATCTGGATCTGTAGATATCCCATTGATGCAAACGCAATTGATTTGGATTCCTGACTCAAATGCCTACAAACGCTCTAAATTTCAGCGAAAAACGATGTCATATGAGGGAGATATGAGTTTTCAAAGATGACAACTGAATTCTACCGGCAATCAGGTTTCGTGAAGAAACGAATCCAAATTACATCCCGAAGCATCAAAACCGACATCCAAGTTTTAATTTCAGCAATTTAGCTCCTCAAGTAAATCAATCCAGAAGGTCAAGGAAGGCAGCCACCAAC
>Ga0307518_10000237_pt1 | contig 41686 bp, 47 predicted proteins | sample 25_EM_MG_FD_203889 | JGI IMG/M metagenome (GOLD analysis project Ga0307518, IMG submission 203889) | Populus trichocarpa ectomycorrhiza microbial communities from riparian zone in the Pacific Northwest, United States - 25_EM | ecosystem: Host-associated > Plants > Roots > Unclassified | place... | reverse complement strand
GCGAGCCGTTTGGAATCGTCGTCGGGAATGAACTCGGTGGTCGCGAGCAGCCACAGCAGCCGCCAGGCGTCGTCCTCGCCGGCGGGCAGGAGCTCCTCGTCGACACCCATCAGCCAGCCGACATATCGCCACAGGTGCAGGATGTCGGCGCGCTCGCGGGCGGTGTAGCGGAGCCCGAGCAACTGGGTGCCGAAGACGTAGACGAGGGAGAAGAGCAGGAGCGTGCCCGCGGTCTGGACCTGGTTGACCGGCCTGTCCCAAGCGGCGTAATCCCAGTCCTTGCGGCGATTCATGGCCGCGCGGACGTGAGCGTGCACGATCCGCACCCGCAACGCGGACTCGTACCCGCGCCCACCGGGCACGAGCGCGCCCGGCGTCGTCACGTGGATCCACCACGTCGCCGTCTCGACGAGACGTCGTGCGGCCTTGTACTCGATCTCCCCGGTGCCGACGAGCGACTTCGTGGCGCGCGAAGCGAGATAGCCGCCCATCAGCGAGACGTCGCCGAGCGGGAAGAGGCCCAGCAACCCGGCACGCGTGATCGCCCGCGCTCCGCTGTCGAGGCGGTCCGGGTCGACCCAGTACGGCGTCGCCTCGACGTTGCGAAAGAAGGCTTCGAGCTCTTCGGGCGGGCTCTCGACACTGTCGATGCCTTGCCGCAGCGCCTGTTCGAACTCGGGCCGGCTTTCCCGCAGCAACGGCACCAGCACGTCGGCCGCCGGATCCTCCCGCTGCGCGAACTGCCGCAGCCGGGCCACCTGACGCTCGTCACCCCTGATGTCGCCCTCGATGAACAACCTCGACGCGACCCGGAACCCGCCTTGGCGGAACAGTTCGGGGTCAGGCAGCCGCTCGCCCATCCGGATCACCTCCGAGGTAGACAACAAGTGTTGTCACTTTCGGCGGCGACGTCAAGATGGGCGGGGTCTTGGCATGGGGAGATCCGGACCATGTATACTGGCCGAGCACTGCGGATGTAGTTCAATGGTAGAACATCAGCTTCCCAAGCTGAATACGCGGGTTCGATTCCCGTCATCCGCTCAGATGCGAAAGCCCCAGGTCAGTGGATGTCCACTTAGGACCTGGGGCTTTCGCTTTGTCCGGCCGATCTTCCTGCTGGGCCATTAATGGGCCAGCAGCCGACGGGTACCGGCTGACCACTCAGGCCGTCGTCATCGTCATCCGCCTTGCCCGTCCCGTGCTGGTCGACGAGCTTCGAGAGAGCGATCCGTTCGTCGGCGTCGCTGGTCGCCCGCTGGTAGATCAGCGCCGCCCGCATGTCGTCGTGGCCCATGGCCAGGTACCGGTTCTGCGCCTTACGAGACGAGGGAAGCGCGCGAGGACGTGTTTGTACGCCGCACGTCCCCACACACGTTTCCCTACAGCAATTCAGTTCTCAGCTAGCTTCCGACTTGTTCTTCTGAATCTGCGCGGCCACCTCCTCGGCCTTCCGCTCCTCATAACCCACCCAGTAGCGAAGTTCATGGTGGTGCCCTCGGTCCACATCGGACACGTCGCGATACATGCGTGCGTTGGCCTGATGGAACTTCAGCCACGTCTCCAGGCTCGACCCAGGCTTCGGACGATGAGCCGAGGCGACCAGGTGCGCGTCCGCCAATGTCTGCGGCTCATTCCGGCCCGGTGTCGTCATCGCGCACCGCCTTGTGCTTGTCGAGGAAGACGGCCGGGTCGGACGGCGGCAGGATCGCCAGGCTGTCCGGATCCAGGTAGATCACCAGCGCCGGGTTCGCCGAACCATTGCCCTGCATCCCCGCGACCGCCTGACGTCCCGGCTTCCACATCGCGTTGAACGCCACGGACCTGCCCCTCCTCGCCATACGCGCGCATCTCCCACGACCGCGCGTTCTCCTCGAACCCCTCAGCAGCAGCCGACACCGCCGCCAGCACCCACCACGGCAACTGGCCCTGCGTTGCCAGCTCCCGCCACGCCGACGCCACTGCAAAGGAAGCGACGGCCATGTCATGCGCAGCCAGGGCGTCCCCACCTTGCGCGGTCCGCTGCGTCATCGCGCCGTAGTGGCGATACGCCGCCTCCCAGCTCTGGACCAGATGCAGTGGAACCACGGCCACGCCCTGACTGCCAGGCACCCGGCCCGTCATCACGCCGCCTTGGGCGTGGACTCGGCAGTGTTACGGCCCGACTTGGATGCGCCACCCGATGCGGCAGCCTTGAAACCGGTCGCGCGGAAAACGTAGGACTGGTACTTGAACTCGCCCTGGCCAGCCACCTTCGGCTCAGCCGTCAGGCCCTCCAGCTCGATCGGCCGCATACCCGGCAGCACCTCGGACGTGGTCGGCACCGGCTGCACATCTGCCAGGAACGTGACGTCGCAAGACGCGCGCTTGGAGTTGGTCTCGCTCGGGTCGGTGACCGTCGCCTTCCACTGACGCTTGCCCGTCACTTCGTCGACCCGCTGACGAACAGGTCGTCCAGCAGACCTGTCCTCCCGCGACTGGTACTCGTTGTCCGGCGCGACCTCCCCGACCATCACCAGCCCCAGCGGAAACGCGGCATCAAAGTCGATCTCGAAACGGTGCCCCTTGGCGATCGCCATATGTCTGTCTCCTGTCGTCCCTGGAGCCCTACCGGGCTTACACCTTGTTAGGGGTAGTTCTATTAAGCGCTTCGCCGCGCGAGTTGTCAATAGAACTATCTCTATCTGGCTCCGTAGACCATGATGGGGTGATACCGCTAGCGTTATCGACCGACGAAGGAGGACCAGGTGGGCACTGGCTACCGAGAGCTGGCCGCGATCCTGCGAGACGCGATCCAGCGGGGCGACTACGCCCCGGACACCACGCTGCCCAAGCAAGACGAGCTGGCCGACGAGTACGACGTCAACGTCAACACCGTCCGTAAGGCCGTTGGGGTCCTCGAAGCCGAAGGGCTTGTGACGCCGATCAGGAGACGCGGGACCGTCGTCCGAGCGCGGCCACCCATGAAGCGTCTGGGCAAGGACCGGTACGCGAAGAGCAAGTGGAAGTACGGCGACACCGTCGCCTTCGTCGCCGACCGCGAAGCCTCCGGCCGCGACTGGAAGCCGACCGACCAGACACAGACCGTCGCCAAGGTCGAAGCTGACCGAGAAGTCGCCGACGCCCTCGGTGTCATCGTCGGATCCCCGGTCTACGAGCGGGCACGACTGGTCAAGGACGCCGGCCAGCCCACCCACGTACTCACCAGCTACTACCGGCCCGCCGACGTCGAAGGCACGCCCATCGTCGACCCGACCCCCGGACCGGCCGGACGCGGTGGCGGGTTCCTGGTCCTCACCCTGCAAGGTCTTGAGCCGGACACCATGACCGAGACCTTCTACGCGCGCATGCCGACGCCCGCCGAGGCCGAACAGCTCGAACTGCCCGCAGGCGAACCCGTCATGGTCCTGCAACGCCGCACGTACACCGAAGGCGGCCGCGTGGTCGAGTTCGCACGAGGCGTGCACGCCGCAAGCCGCTTCTCCTGGACCTACACTTTCAAGATCCCCGACTGACCCCGGAGACCCCATGCCCGAGCGCTCGACCACCCTGCCGGACGACCTCCGCGCCGATGTCCAGACGCTCTGGGACTACCACGACATGCACCACGAAATCCGCCCCGCTGACGTCGGGATCGGACTCGGGAGCCACGATCTCGGGGTCGCGACCTTCACCGCGGAACTGTTCCACGCCGGGATGTTCCCGCTCATCGTCTTCACCGGAGCCAACGCGCCGACGACCGTCGAACGGTTTCCGCGTGGCGAGGCAGTGCACTACCGCGAACATGCGCTTGAGCTGGGCGTACCGGATGACGCCATCCTGGTCGAGCCCGAGGCGCGGAACACAGGCGACAACATCACGCTCACTCGCGCGCTGCTGGACTCACGCGGCGTCGAGGTCGGGTCAGTCGTGCTCATCTCTCGGCCGTACCAACAGCGACGCGCGTACGCGACCTGCAAGAAGCTGTGGCCCGAGGTCGACGTCATTTGCGCTTCGCAGCCACTGCCGTTGGGCAAGTACATCGAGAGCATTGGCGACGTGGATCGCGTCATCAACATGCTGGCCGGTGACACCCAGCGCATCAGCGTCTACGCCGAGAAAGGTTTCGCTATCTCCCAGGAAGTTCCCAACGAGGTTCGATTAGCATACGAACGATTAGTTGACAAAGGCTTCACCAAACGCCTTATCAAATAGGCCCGGACCGTTCAGTTTCTGCAACCCCTTTCGGACTACCACCCGAACCCTTCACGACATATATGCTCTCTTGCATCTTGTCAACGGTTCCATCGCTTTTTTCAAGCTCTACGGAAACCACATAGGTGCCATACTTCTGGATATTTAGGCCAAACTCCGCCGGTATATCCCCAGAGCCGGGCAGATTCGCAAACTTCTTAGCCCCAACCTCTACCTGCACGACATTCGCGTGGACAGTCTGTCCATCCGGAGAAACTACGGAGAAACGTACTTGAAGCGTTCCCGTGTACGGCTTGTTCAAATCGCCATCATCCACCATGTGGGCAACTATGGCACGTTTCGTTTGCACTGGAAGCTTATCGGCAAATATAATGTTCTGATTGATCGAGATAGCCGTCCAAGCTCCGCGCGAGTCCTGCCCAAGACCTTCAGCCAAAAGCAACCATTGCAATCTCATTGTTTAGCCTTGCTCCATTTCGTTTCTTTCAGCTTCAGATTAGATGTCGCGAACTCACGAAGGCCACCACCTCCACCAATAGTGCCACCGAAGACAGCGACACCAAAGTTCTCAACTTCAAATATTAACGAATTGGAAGCTGGAGCACCCATGGCTTCAACTGCACCAACAGGAGGCCCGAATGTCCGCCCAACAGCAGCCGGGAAAGTTCCTGACACAAGCTCAAAGGAACCGTTCTGTAACTCAACAACCGAAACCGGTTCAGTCTCAGACTTGGGGCGAACAGTTCCCACTAGTTCATAACCAAGGATATCCAATATGTCGGCAAGTCGGGCAATCCCACCGTTTTCGTATGCGTTTGACTCATCCTTCTGAACCATCTGCTCCGATACGCCTAACTCTTCCGCCAACTGACGTTGAGTCATGCGTCTTGCCAAGCGCGCCTTGATAATGGCTTCACCCAGACCGTCGAGGTCATCAAGCCCAAACGCTCGCACTGCGCCGGATTTTATCTGCTCATAAGACGAGATCTGGCTAAGTAAGTCACTACGCAGAGCAGAAAGCGCTTCGCGGGTAGTCTTGTCTTCGGCTTCAGAAAGACTTTCTTCAAGCTCACCGATCCGACGACGAGCGTTCCCAAGCTGCCTCTCGTTGCGAATCATTACTTCAACCATTCTCCGAGTAGGATGACGCCCTTTTTGTTACCATCGAGATCTTCTTCAAAGTATTCCAATATGGTCTTCGTACGTCCGGGCCGCTTTTTATCCGGCTGCGGACTTGGAAAGGGCCACAAGTCAACGTTGAAGAATTTTTTGAGATCATGTCGCCGAGATAGCGACAGGAGACCCCAGTCAGAGGGGCCCTCTCCGACGGGCGGCACAAATACTACGTCGACATCGCCAGGCCGGAGCTTGGAGGTAACAAACGAACCGTCGATCCATACGGTTTGCACCCCCTTTCCCGCGAGTCGCTCCAGAACCTCTGACAAGCCTTCAAGAATCGCCCGTCGCTTCGGGTTGTATCCATACCGCGTCCGGACTTCGGCAAGCGTCCCTTCGTGGACACCAGGCGGGAGGCACCCACCTGGGTCGAAGTCCGGCAACGTCATACTCACCCAACCTCCTGGTTGTGTCAACCGCTGAGCGGGGCAGCGCGATGAGGAGCACAAGAATGAGACAACTGGACCACCCGCTTGCATCTAAAGGTCGACCGCGGATCACCGTCAGTTACAACCGGCGGCTTGTCGTGACCAGACCGTTTTCCAAGCTTGTAAGCCGTGGCGTCGGGTTCCCTAGCGCACTAGAACTCCTGCCGAACTTGGCTCTATGGGATCAAGGCGCCGCCAGCGGCGGCGCGCACGTCACCGCCCGTACGGCGGGCTTCGCCCCATGGCGGACGTCGGCCTCCCGCTCCGCTCCGGCAGGCGCCGCCGGGCGAGCCCGCCGACGAGGCAGCACCGCACAGCGCACCGCCGCCACCGGAGACCCATAGAGCAAGACAGCCGGAAGCCCGACCCACCTGACCGCGTGGCAGTGGTCACCGGGTGTCCCTCGCTGCTCAGCGTCTAACACCGTGCCGCTCGCATCAAGGCGGGAAAGCGTGTCTTGACACGACCGACCCGGCGCTAGAGATGGCAGAGGCGAGGGAAGCGGAGCAAACAGGCACAAAGACGCAGGTAGAGACAGGGGGCGATGGGCCATTAATGGGCCATTCAGAGGGGTCAACCACGGTCAATCGGGGCCAACCCGAGCAAGCGCCGCCCGCAGGTCGAGGCTACTTTCCAGCATGATCACCCTGGTTCCCAAGCTGAATACGCGGGTTCGATTCCCGTCATCCGCTCTCACGCGGAAGCCCCAGGTCAGTGGATGTCCACTTAGGACCTGGGGCTTTCGTTTTGCTTCGGAGTCCTATGACTTTGCCGGATGACCTCCGCCACGACATCCAGACGCTCTGGGCCTACCACGACATGCACCACGAACTCCGCCCCGCCGACGTCGGGATCGGACTCGGCAGCCACGACCTCGGCGTCGCCACCTGCACCGCGGAACTGTTCCACGCCGGAATGTTCCCGCTCATCGTCTTCAGTGGGGCCAATGCGCCGACGACTGTCGAACGGTTTCCGCGCGGCGAGGCGGTGCACTACCGCGAACATGCGCTTGAGTTGGGCGTGCCGGATGACGCGATCCTGGTCGAGCCGGAGGCACGGAACACCGGGGAGAACGTCATGCTCACCCGGAAGCTGCTGGAGTCTCGCAGTATCGAGGTCGGGTCGGTCGTTCTCATCTCCCGGCCGTATCAACAGCGGCGTGCTTACGCGACCTGCAAGAAGCTGTGGCCCGAGGTGGACGTCATGTGCGCTTCCCTGCCGTTGCCGCTGGATGACTACGTCGAGAGCATCGGCGACGTGGACCGGGTGATCAACATGCTTGTCGGTGACACGCAACGGATCACCGTTTACGCCGAGCGTGGTTTCGCCATCCCGCAGGACATCCCGAGCCGCGTCGTCGATGCGTATGACCGCCTCGTCCGGGCTGGATTCAGAGAGCGGCTTCTGTGACGGAACGATCGTGCCAACCCAGGATCACCCCGACTTGCTCGATCCGCCGCCGAGTTCATGACGGGCCAATTCCTTGGAACGCCGGCCGAGGTCGCGCTCGCCATCGAACACATCTGCCATGCGAAAGCGACGGCGCTCAGCGTCCGGCACAGCGGACACGCGAGCTGTAACCGAGTCCGAGCTTCCGCCGGTCGTCTTAGCCTCATACACGCCTTAAGTGAACACGACCTGGCCGGGGACTCCTCCCCGTGCCCAGCGGTTACCTTCTGCACCGTGCGGAGAATGTCGAGCGACAGTACGGCCGCGGCCCTGCTGCCCGTGCTGGCCGGGTCGCTGATCCTTCCGCTTCTCCTGGTCGGCGGGATCTTCCTCATCATCGGCTTGAACACGGGCAGCACCCCGGGGCCGTACACCGTCGTTTTCGCCAAGGCGGGTGACGAATGCGGGGCGACCGGCCAATATCTCGACGCGTCCACAGGGGAACCGCTGAGGTGCATGGGTCCGGGAGTGCTGCGGGACGCCTCGCTCGAATTCCCCGGTTTCTCCCGTGAGCAGAACGACGAGGTTCGCCGCTGGCTGGCCACGTTGGCGGAAGACGGCGATCTGAGCGTCTTCGACCATCGTTCGGTCCAGGCGAAGATCGACGGGATCGCGGCCGGACTGCCACCGGGGATCCGCGTCGAGCGGGAATCCGGCTCGACACGGCTCTGGATCGGCGCAACGCTGACCGGCGCCGGACTGCTCCTGCTTTCCGGCTTCGTCTGGCGGTGGCGCCAGAACCGCCGAGCCGGTTTTTGATTTACCGTGCCAGGTATGGAAATCCGGGAGTTCACCCAAGACGACTGGGCACAGGTCTGGCCGATTGTGCGCGAAGTCGTGCGGGCGGCGGACACGTACACCTACGACCCGAACCTCACCGAGGACGACGCTCGCGGCACCTGGGTCGAGACGCCGCCGGGTCGGACGGTGGTCGCGGTCGAGGGTGGCCGCGTGCTCGGCACGGCCAAGATGGGCCCGAACCGCGGAGGGCCCGGGTCCCATGTGGCGACGGCCAGTTTCATGGTGGACAAGGACATTCGCGGCAAGGGTGTCGGCAGTGCGCTATGCGCGGATGCCCTGGATTGGGCCAGGGAACGGGGTTTCGCCGGGATGCAGTTCAACGCGGTCGCCGAGTCGAACGCGGCCGGGATCCGGATCTACGAGCGGCTCGGGTTCGAGATCGTCGGCACGGTGCCGGGCGCGTTCGAGCACCCGACGCTGGGGCGCATCGGGTTGCACGTCATGTACTGCGACTTCGGCCGGGGCTGAGCGTCAGCCTTCGACGAGTTCCCAAGGGGCGTCGGCGCTCGGCCGGTCGTACACCTGGCCGGGTGCGGCGCTCAGCACCAGCGCGACGTCCGGGTACAGCGTGACGGCGTGTTCCATCTCGAGGGCTTCGACCTCGAAGTCCTCGCTCTCCGGGACCTGGAAGCCGACGAGCAGCCAGCTTCCGTCGGCCTCGCGGACGACCTGGCGCACGGCGCGCGCCGGGGCGGCCGGGTCGGTGGAGATCTCGGCGAGTTCGGTGCTCACCTGGACTTCTTCCAGCGGCGAGCCGGGATGCGTCCACGCGGCGAGGCGGGCGGCGCGCACCAGGAGGTCTTCCTCGTCGTCATCCGAGTCGGCGACCGAGCTCAGCAGCCACGTGCGGCGGTCCGGATCCCAGTCGGCGGCCATGCCGGTGGGGAGGCCAGCCAGCGCGGCGATCTCCGGGATGAGCTCCACCGCCTCCCGCAGGGGCAACGCGCCGAACGCGTCCTTGTTCTCCTCCATGTCCTCGGAGAACTCGTTGCCGTCGCTGATGAACCAGTCGCCGTCGTCGTCCAGGACGACGAACGCGAGGTTCGACGGGTCGTCCACCAGCGACCGGGAGATGATCACCGGCGACTCGGGATCCTGACTCATCGGCCAGTTCTCGCTCGACATGCTGGGCTCCCAACGGGGTTGTCCGGCTGTGGGGCCCCATCCCACCATCTCCGGCGTTCCCGTCGCGCACCGGACCGGCGGAAGGTCATTCGCTGAGGTCGTACTCGTCGACGTCGAGCGCGGCGGCCGCTTCGGTGAGGAACGCGATCACGGCGGGCGAGAGGTGCCAGCCGAATTCCTCGCCGCCGTCACGGTGATGGAAGTAGCGCACGACCTGCAGCACCGCGCTCACGCCTTCGTCCACCAGCCGCCGGATTTCCGGGCGGACCGGGGCGAGCCTGCCGATCACGCTCTCGATCTGGTCGTCGACCGGTTCCGAACCGCGATGCGTCACCTTCCAGGCGTGCATCCGCGGCAACCGGTGTTCGGCGGACCGCGAACCCAGTACCAGGACCTCGTCGGGCTCCATGCCGAGCCGCGCGGTGATCTCCCCGGCGGACACGGTTTCGCTCTTCAAAGCGAAGTAGCAGTACTGGTGGACCTTCATACGCCCGGGACCCTAGCTTTCGGGCAGGCTGACCAGGTGAAACGTGATCAATCGCTTATCGAACGGCTCTCGCGGGAGCGCGACATCGCCGGCGGCTGGGCGGCCGGGGTGGAGATCGTCCCGTTCGGTGCCAGGGTGCTGCTGGAAGTCCCCGTTAAGCGGTGGCTGCTCGCGGGTGTCGCCCAATAGTCTGGAAAGTCCGATACCGATCTTGGGATGGACGATGCTGACCGGTGAACTGATCCGCTTGCGCCCGCTGGAACCCGAGGACGCGGACACGCTGTGGCGCTGGCACAACGACCCGGAGGTCACGCGCTGGATGCCCGCGGACCATCCGGAATCCCTTGCGCAGATCCGCGAACGCTTCGCCCGCCGAAAGCCGAACAGCTTCGGCCAGGTGGAGTTCGCGATCGAGAGTCTCGCCGTCGGCACGTTGATCGGCACGTGCACCCTGCGCGACGCCACCCCGGAGCAGGGCCGCGCCGAACTCGACATCTATCTCGGCGAGAAGGATCACTGGGGCGGCGGCTACGGCACCGACGCCATGCGCACGCTCTGCCGCTACGGCTTCGACATGATGCGGCTGCACATGATCGCGCTGTGGGTCGTGGTCGACAACGAGGCCGCGATCCACATCTACAAGAAGCTCGGGTTCCAGGTGGACGGCAGGCATCGGCAGTCGTTCCGCGGCCAGAACGGCCAGTGGCACGACGAGTACCTGATGAGCCTGCTGGAAGGGGAACTCCGCTAGTCGCTCAGTCCTTTCGTGAGCCTGGCGGGTGCCTTCATCCGCCAGGCCTCCTCGATGAGTTCGCTCAACTGCGCCTTCTCCACTTTCTCCAGATCGACGAGGATCGCGCCGTAGCCGTCGTAATGCGGCGTGGTGAAGTACGCGGGGTCGCCGGAGGCCAGCAGGGCCTCCTTCTCCGCGTGCTCGCACAGCAGCATCAACCCGCCCTCGGCCTCGGTGCGCAGCCGGGCGAAGTTCTTGCCCGCGACCTTGAGCGACGGCGTGCGGTACGACGTGGACTCCTCGACCTCCGGCAACCTGCCCGCCAGAGCCACGACTTCTTCCCAGGTCGTCATGGCGGACATTGTGCCCTGGGTCACTGACAAAACCACCCCGCGAACGCGATGAAAGGTCCTTTCCTCGCAAATTTTGCAAGGAAAGGACCTTTTATGGCACGCGCTTGAGGGGTTACGGCAGGACGGTAATCCGGTCCGCGGGCGGCGGAGCGATGCCCGGGTGCGCGCCGAAGTACGCGATCAGCGCGTCCAGGTCCACCGGACCACCCGACAGGTTGGTCCCCTTCGTGAACTCGGTGAAGCCGTCCCCGCCGGCGGCGAGGAAGTTGTTCACCGAAACGCGGTACGACGCCGCCGGGTCGATCGGTGCACCGTCGAGCGTCAGGTTCGAAATACGCGAGCCCTGAGCCGCTGACGCCGAGTACGAGTACTTCAGCGACTTCGAGATCTGCAGCGTGCGCACGACGCCGTTGGCCTGCCACTGCTGTTCGAGCACGTTCTTCAGGTTCGCCCCGGTGAGCGTGATCGTCTGCATGATGTTCGCGAACGGCTGCACGGCGAACGCCTCGCCGTAAGTCACGACACCGTCGCCTTCGCCGGCGGGCGACGACGCGTAGGTGAAGTCCGTGCGGATACCGCCCGGGTTGGTCATCGCGATCTGCGCGCCGTTCGACTTCGTGGCTTCGAGCTGGGCGTCGGCGATGACGTCGCCCAGCGGCGACTCGCCGGAGGCCGCACCCTTGGCGACCAGGTCCGCGGTGATGGTGCCGACGGCCTTGTTCGCGATCGGCGCGGCCTTGGTCTTGGCCTCGTCGATCAGCTTGACCACGTCGGCGTCCGGCGTGACGTCACGGGTGACGATCTCGTTGTGCGCCTTGGTCTCGCCGCGCACGACGTCGCGGGTCCGGCGGTCGATCTTCAGGTCGACGACCGACAGCAGACGACCGAACGACGCGCCCTGGATCACCGGACGCGGCGCGCCCTCGGGATCGTCGATCACGCAGTTGTACTGCTGGTGGCTGTGCCCGGTGAAGATCGCGTCCACTTTGGACGTGACCTGCCGCGCAATCGCGGTCGCGGCGCCCGGTTTGACCTTGCACTCGTCCGGACCGGCGGTCTCGGAGTTGTCGCCCTGGTGCAGCAGCACGACCTGCGCCTTGACCCCGAAGAAGTCGAGCAGCTTGGCCGTGCGGTCGATGGCCTGCACCTCGTCGCCGAACTTGAGGCCCTTGATCGCCTCCGGGGTGACGACCTGCGGCAGATCCTTCAGCGTCGCACCGATGACGCCGATCGGGACGCCGCCGGACACCTCGATGCTGAACGGCAGCAACGCCGGGACGCCGTTTTCGTAGTACACATTGGACCCGAGGAAGGGGAAGTTCGCGCCCTTGAAGGATTCGCGGAACTGGCAGCCGTCGGTGGGGTGGCAGCCACCGTGCTGCATCCGGCGGAGTTCCTTGAGGCCCTCGTCGAATTCGTGGTTGCCCACCACGGAAGCTTCGACGCCGAGCCGGTTCAGCAGCTCGATCGTCGGCTCGTCGTGGAACAGCGCCGAGATCACCGGCGACGCGCCGATGCTGTCACCGGCGGACAGGACGACCGAGTTGCTCGCTTCGCCGCGAAGCTGCTTCAGGTGCGTCGCGAGGTAGGCGGCGCCGCCCGCGTTGACGGTCTTGCCGTCGGGCAGCGTGACACGGCCGCTCGAACCGGACGGCGGTTCGAGGTTGCCGTGCAGGTCGTTGAACGTGATCAGCCGGACGTCGGTGGTCGTCGGCGCGGCGGACGCGGGCGCGGCGACGGCGGCCAGCGCGGTCAGCGCGGCACCGGTCACGACGGCCAGCCGGGTGGAGAGCTTCATTGTCGGGTGCACGGCGGAGGAGTCTGCCTTGCGGATTTGACCTTCACCAGAGGAAAAAGAAGGACGATAGGCAACCGTCACATGACGCGTGAGCTGCCGTCGAGCAGTACCCGCGCGACCAGTTCGGGCTCGTCGTTCATCGGCACGTGCCCGCAGCCGCGCAGCATCAGCAGCTCGGCCTCCGGTGCGATCCGGCGCAGTTCGGCGGCCTTCGGGCGGGCGAGGATGCGGTCGCGTTCCGCCCACGCGATGGTCACCGGCACGTCCCGCACGACGCCGTCGAACCGGAAACCGCCGCGCGCCTGCTCCAGCGTCGGCCGGAAACCGGGGCAGCCGGCGAGCGCGCGGATGTCCTCCATGACGACCTGCGTGGTGAGCCGGTCCGGGCGGCCGACGATCATCCCGGTGAGCACCGACCGGCCCGCCGGAGTCGCGGCGAGCCGCCGCGCGGTGCGTTCCGGGATCCGCTCGGCCAGCAGGCGATGGGTGCGCAACATGCTCAGCGCGTACCGCTGCTGCCGCGGCGTCCACAGCCCGGCAGGGGACAACGCCGTCACGCTGCGGACGAGGCCCGCCTCCCCGAGCGCGAGCGACAGCAGCCCGCCGAGCGAGTTGCCCGCGACGTGCGGTTTGCCGAGGCCGAGGTCGTCGAAGAACTTCCCGAACATCTCGACGGCGGCTTCGACGCCGTAACCGCCGGAATGCGGCGCCGATTCACCGAAACCGGGCAGGTCGACGGTGATGACGTCCCGGTGCGGAGTGAGCAGGTCGAGTACGGGCGACCAGGCCTGACGGCGATGGCCGACCCCGTGGATCAGCACCAGCGGCTCACCCTTGCCCGCGCGGTCGAAGACGACGTTGTCCATCCCGCGAGGTTAGGCTATTTACTGCTACCGGCGGTAACAGGTAAATAAAGACGCTCACGCCGCCGTGTGACGTCGTTCGGCATCGGCTCCAGTTCACCCGTCGCGATGAACCCGAGCTTCAGATACAGCCGCCGCGCCCGGTCGTTGTCCTCCGCAACATGGAGCCACACCTCGCGCGCGCCGTCGCCCTCGGCGGCCGACCGCACTTCGCCCATCAGCCTGGTGCCCAGCCCCTGGCCTCGGGCTTCGGGCGCGACCCACATCGAGTAGAGGATCCAGCCGTCGTCCCGCGCCCGTCCGGCGACGAGCCCCACCGCGCGGCCGTCGTCGAAGGCGACGAACCAGGCGTCGGCGGTCAGCCTCGCGAGCCATTCCTCGTCGGATTGCGCGCTTTCGGCCGCGGCGACCGAGCCGTAGTTCTCGGGGGTGTCCGTCAGGGCACGCAGGCGAACCTCGCGGAAGACGTCGAGGTCCGCGGGGACGAGCCGTCGAACGATCAGCATCCGGGCAGACTCCCACGCCGGCCGGTGGATCGCGGAACGAATATCGCCGATCGGCCAAGATCGGGGTCGGCCACTCGGCCGATCCGGCCCCGGCCACCGCGGCCCTTCGACCGAAGTGGCGGACCCTTCTTGATCCATAACGTCGTGGTCATGACGAACGCACAGGTCACCGCCCTGCAGTACGGCTTGATCGGCTTCTTCGCGCTTTGGGCGACGGTGCTGATCCCGCAGCTGATCGTCCTGCACGCGCGGCACGGCCGGGTGCGGCTTCGTCCCATCCTGACCATGGCCGCCGTGCTGCTCTACGCGACCATGACGCTGGCGGTGACCTTCCTGCCGTTGCCCGGTCCGGGCGTCAAACGGCTGAGCCAGACCGTGCAGCTGCACCCGTTCCAGTGGGTCGCCGACATCCACACCGAACTGCTCAAGCACGGGCTGCCGATGGCCGACTGGTTCACCACGCAGACCTTCCAGCAGGCCACCATGAACGTGCTGCTGTTCGTCCCGCTCGGCTTCTTCGCCAGGACGCTCTGGAAGCGCGGCCTCGTCGGCACGACGCTGATCGGCCTCGCCGCTTCGCTGCTCATCGAGATCACGCAGCTGACCGCGAACTTCGGCACCGCGCCCTACGTCTACCGGATCTTCGACGTCGACGACCTGCTCAACAACACCGGCGGCGCGATGCTCGGCTGGATCGCCGGGGCCCTGCTGCTCAGCCTCGTGCGGAAGCCCGTTCCCTCAACGGTCGAGCTTCAGCTTCCGCGCCGCGAGCGGGTCGACCTCGCCCAGATCCGCTAGCCGCGCCTGCCGCCGCTGGGCCGCGCGCCGCGCGGCCCGCCGGTCTTCCGCGATCACCAGCACGGTGGCCACCACGAAGATCAACGCGACCAGGCCGAGGATGAGCGAGAGCTGCAAAACGCCTCCTCGGAACGACCTTGTGTGCGAGATCACAAACAGTACGCACATCGTGCTGAGTTGACCACCCCTTGAGACGAAAGTGGGTGTCGCAGGTCACTCGGGGTGCGCCGAGAACCAGTTCCGGTCTTCGGTGTGCCAGCGTTCGAAGACCAGACCTGCGCTGGTCAGGGCGCCTTTCAGCGCCTGCTCGTCCAGTCGGCGGCAGGTGAACGCCTGGCTCCACCACCGGGCGCCTGCCGAGTACCGCACGACGGCCGACAGGAGGTCGCCGTCACGCACGACTTGGCCGAGCCGGACGTCGACCTCGCCGAGCCTGCCGCCCTGGCCGTCGCGGACCGAGCCGAACCACTCCGGCGGATGCCATTCGACGAGCACCCGCCCGCCGGGCGCGACATGCGCGCGGGCGGCGGACAGAAAGGCCTCGCGATCGGTTTCCGCGGCGGTGTTGATCAAGTGGCTGCCGAGCAACACCACGTCGAAGACCCGGCCGAGCAGGATCGAGGCCCCCGCCGGGACCGCCGCGTGCACGATCTCCGGCTCGTCGCCCGGCGGCAGCAGCCGGTACACCTCCACCGAACAGCCGTCCGCCGTGAACGCCCCCTGCTCCATACCCGCCAGCGTGCCGGAAACTGGCCAGGTGAGGACGAAACCGACCAAGGACGAGCTGGCCGCCGCCTACGGCAAGACCATCGACGACGTCATCGCGCCCGATCTGGACGTGCTGTTCTGCGGCATCAACCCCGGCCTCTACTCGGGTGCCCTCGGCCTGCACTTCGCCCGGCCGGGGAACCGGTTCTGGCCCGCGCTGTACCGCGGCGGCTTCACCCCGCGCCTGCTCGACCCCAGCGAGCAGGACGAGCTGCTCGGCCTCGGTCTCGGCATCACGAACGTCGTCGCGCGGACGACGGCGCGGGCCGACGAGCTGACGTCGGACGAGTTCCGGGAAGGCGGCCGTCTGCTCACGGCGAGGGTCGCCGAATTCCGGCCACGCTGGCTCGCAGTGGTCGGGATCACGGCCTACCGGACGGCGTTCGGCCTGCCGAAGGCGAAGATCGGCCCGCAAGACACCGAGATCGGCGGAGCGCGGGTCTGGGTGCTGCCGAATCCGAGCGGGCTGAACGCGCATTGGACGCCCGCGGCGCTCGGGGACGAGTTCGGGCGCCTTCGGGCCGAAGTCCACTCTGAGTAGTGAACGGGTCAGGATCTCCCGTCGGCGCGCTCATTCGAGCAAGAGATCCACAACCAGCCGATACGCAGAGTTTGCTGCGACGAGGCGATACATCTATGAGGGGGATATCGCGTCACGTGCCCCGGGCTACCGACTCGTAATAGTTACGAGGTGTCATCTCTGTCCGGTCCCGCAGGGGGGACCGGTTGACGAGGGTGACCACGCCGGGGGGCAGTGGTCGCCGAATGGACTTCCGAGTCCTCTCGTCCGGAGGTGGCGGGCAGAAAAACGGAGGGGTCCGTGATGCGAAGCATCGAGCCGAACCGAACGCAGGCCGGCAGGCCTGGCGGCCTGTCACCGGGCGGCCGCGGACTCGGCGTGGCCGCCGTCGATCCGATCCCGATCTTCTGCGAGGGATTGAGCTCGCTGGTCCACCGCACGCCGGGGCTGACGTGGCTCGGCCACGCGGCGAGCCATCATGCCGCGCTCCAGCTGTGCGAACAGCTCAAACCGGACGTCATCGTGCTGGATTCGGCGCTCGACCCGAACTGCCATCTGTCCCGGCTGCTCAGCGGCGGCGACCCGGCGCTGGTCATCATCACGATGATCAGGGACACCAACCGCACCCAGCAGTACCTCGCCGCGGCGATCGCGGCGGGCGTGCACGCCATCGTGCCGAGGGCGACCGACGGACGGCACCTGGCCGAGGCGATCCGGCGCGCGCACAGCGACCGCCGCTACATCGACCCGACGCTGGCGGCGCTGACGGCGCGGCCGAAGCGCCAGCCCGTGCTGCCGAAGCCGGGCGACGCCCCCAAGCCGGCGATCGCGCGCGGCCTGATGCCGCTGTCCCGCCGCGAGTACCAGGTCCTGCAACTGGTGGCCGAGGGGCTGGAGAACTCCGGGATCGCGAAGATCCTGTTCCTGTCCGTGGAAACCGTGCGGACGCACGTCAAGAGCATCCTGCGCAAGCTTTCGGCCCGCGACCGCACACACGCGGTGACGATCGCGTTCCGTTCCGGCATCCTGGTCGCGAATCCCGACGACGCGCACACCCCGGCGGAGCCGCAGGCGGCCACTTCCGCCGCCCCGTCACCCCGCTGAGAACCCCCGGATTGCTGATTTACACATCACAACAGTGGCCATTCACTTGCCGCCGGTTACCCACAGGTAATATCCTGATGTTACCGGCGAGTAGGGACGTGTGCCCGGCCGGGGAGCCGAACACATTGGAGTGACGAAATGGGCCACTACAAGAGCAACGTCCGAGACCTGGAGTTCAACCTCTTCGAGGTCCTCGGCGTGCAGGACCGCCTCGGCAAGGGCGTCCTCGCGGAATCCGACGAGGAGACCGCCCGCGGCGTGCTGACCGAGCTCAACAAGCTCGCTTCCGGTCCCCTCGCCGATTCGTACGCCGACGCGGACCGCAACCCGCCAGTGTACGACCCGAAGACCTTCTCGGTGAAGATCCCCGAGTCGTTCAAGAAGAGCTACCAGGCGCTGATGGACGGCGAATGGTGGCGGCTGGGCCTGCCGAACGAGCTGGGCGGCTTCGGCCTGCCCCCGACCGTGCAGTGGGCCGCGGCCGAGCTGATCCTCGGTGCCAACGCGCCGCTGTTCATGTACATGGCGGGCCCGAACTTCGCCGGCATCGTCGACAAGAACGGCACCGACGAGCAGAAGCGCTGGGCGCAGATCATGATCGACCGCGGCTGGGGCGCCACCATGGTCCTCACCGAGCCCGACGCCGGTTCCGACGTCGGCGCCGGCCGCGCCAAGGCCGTCAAGCAGGAGGACGGCTCCTGGCACATCGACGGCGTGAAGCGGTTCATCACCTCGGCCGAGAACGACATGGTCGAGAACATCATGCACCTGGTGCTGGCCCGCCCCGAGGGCCCCGGCATCGAGACCAAGCCGGGCACCAAGGGCCTTTCGCTCTTCCTCGTGCCGAAGTTCCACTTCGACGGCGAGACCGGTGAGCTGGGCGAGCGCAACGGCGCCTTCGTCACCAACGTCGAGCACAAGATGGGCATCAAGGCCTCCACCACCTGCGAGCTGACCTTCGGCCAGCACGGCACCCCCGCCAAGGGCTGGCTGCTCGGCGAGGTGCACGACGGCATCGCGCAGATGTTCCAGGTCATCGAGTACGCCCGCATGATGGTCGGCACGAAGGCCATCGCGACGCTGTCGACCGGCTACCTCAACGCGCTCGAGTACGCCAAGGAGCGCGTCCAGGGCGCGGACCTGCCGAACATGCTGAACAAGGCGGCGCCGCGCGTCACCATCACCCACCACCCGGACGTCCGCCGCTCGCTGATGCTGCAGAAGGCGTACGCCGAGGGCCTGCGCGCGGTGTACCTCTACACCGCGACCTTCCAGGACCAGGTGTGGACCGGCGAGGGCGACGAGGCTTCGCAGAAGATCGCGCACGGCGTCAACGACCTGCTGCTGCCGATCGTCAAGGGCGTCGGCTCCGAGCGCGCGACCGAGCAGCTCGTGCAGTCGCTGCAGACCCTCGGCGGGTCGGGCTTCCTGCAGGACTACCCGATCGAGCAGTACATCCGTGACGCGAAGATCGACTCGCTGTACGAAGGCACCACGGCCATCCAGTCGCTGGACTTCTTCTTCCGCAAGATCGTCCGCGACAAGGGCGCTTCGCTGGCCTACGTCGCCGGGGAGATCACGAAGACCATCGAGTCGGAGATCGGCAACGGGCGGCTCAAGAACGAGCGCGGTCTGCTCAAGCAGGCGCTCGAGGACACCCAGGGCATGCTCGGCTCGCTGATCGGCTACCTGACCTCGTCGCAGGAAGACCCGCAGAACATCAACAAGGTCGGCCAGCACACGGTCCGCCTGCTGATGTCGGTCGGCGACCTGCTCATCGGCTGGCAGCTCATCAAGCACGCCGAGGTCGCCATCGGCAAGCTCGACGCGGGCGCGTCGGCGAAGGACGTCCCGTTCTACGAGGGCAAGCTCGCCGTGGCGTCGTTCTTCGCGAAGAGCGTGCTGCCGGAGCTGACGTCGCGCCGCGCGATCGTCGAGGCCGCGGACAACAGCCTCATGGAGATCCCCGAGGCCGCGTTCTAAACGGTTTCGTGACGAAGAGCCCTCTCCGGTCCGGAGGGGGCTCTTCGTGGTTTCGAGGGGGTTTTCCGGGGGCATTCCGTGCTGAGTCCGCCCGTCGGCGGATACCTCGGCAAAGGAGTCTCAATGACAGTCACCGGCATCATCACGGCGATCGTGGTCGGCCTGATCCTCGGGGTGCTCGGCAGGTTCTTCGCCCCCGGCAAGCAGTCCATCCCGATCTGGCTGACCATCGTCGTCGGTATCGTCGCCGCCTTCATCGGCACCGCGATCGCCCGTGGGCTCGGCTACGCGGACACGAAGGGTTTCGACTGGCTCGAACTCATCACCCAGATCGTCATCGCCGGTATCGGGGTCACGCTGGCCGCGAACCTCTACGGACGCCGCGGTGTCACCCGGTAAGGGGTCTTGAGGCGCGACGAGCCGGTTTCGGTGTCACCGTGGGTTCACTCGATTCTCCAGCGAAGGAGGGACCATGTTGGGTGGCCTTTGGGGCATCATCACCACGATCGTGGTCGGGCTGATCCTCGGCGTCATCGGCCGGATGATCGCGCCCGGCGATCAGAAGATCCCGATGTGGCTGACGATCGTCGTCGGCATCGTCGCCGCGTTCATCGGCAACTGGCTGGCCGGCGTGTTCGGCGTCCGTGACACCGCGGGCATCGACTGGATCCGGCATGCCTTCCAGGTCGGCGCGGCCATCGTCGGTGTCATCGCCGCGGCCGCGATCTACGCGAAGATCAAGGGCGGGCATCGCGCCGCGACCTGACCCAGGACTACGGTCGGCCCCTGTGACCACTCGACTCGAACTCGGTGGCCAGGGGCTGACCTCCCTGTCCGGCACTTCCCTTCCGGCGACGCTGGAGTACGTGGATCTGTACGACAACCGGCTGACGTCCGTTCCCGACGAGCTGTGGTCGCTGTCCGGGCTCCGCGTGCTGAATCTGGCCGCCAACCGGCTGACCTCCGTCTCGCCCGCCATCGGCGCCTTGCGGAATCTGCATACGCTGGATCTCGGGCACAACGAGCTTTCCGTTCTGCCGGACGAACTCGGCGAGCTTTCCGGGCTGACGGAGTACCTCTACGTGAGCGACAACCGGCTCACCGAATTTCCCGCCGCGTTGTGTTCGCTCGGACGGCTGAAGTATCTGGGATGCACGGACAATCGCATCTCCACGCTTCCGGATGATCTTTCCGGTCTGGTGTCGCTGCGCGAATTCCGCTTGTACGGCAACGGGTTGACCGGGATTCCGGAATCGATGGGGACGCTTTCCGCGTTACGCGAACTGCATCTGCGGAAGAACCGGCTGACTTCCTTGCCGTCCTCCATCGGGGACCTGAGCGAGCTGCGTCAGCTGGACCTGCGCGAGAACAAGCTCACGTCACTGCCGGAGTCCATCACCCGGCTGTCCAAATTGGACAAACTGGATCTGCGCTGGAACAAGGAACTCCGTGAGCCTTCGTGGCTCGCGGAGTTCGAAGCGCGGGGCTGCATGGTGCTGCGCTGAAGATCAGGCGCAGATGATCGCGGTCCTCGGCGAGTAGGTCGCGTTGCGGGTCTCCCGGCGGACCTCCGTACCGGTAACGACGTCGACGAGCACGCGGGTGTCCGAGGTACCGAACCCGGCCGCGCCGGGATCCGGGACGCAGCCCGGCCCCGAGCCCATCTGCACCGGCTGGGGGACGTACGAGTGCCGCTCGCCGGCGACGCTCTGCACCGAAAACCGTTTCGTGCCCCAGATCCGCACCGTCACCGAGCCGTTCGCGGGGATCACCTGGAGCGCGATCCCGGTCGGGGCGTCGTTGACGATCTGCAGATCGACCGGCGAGCCGTCGGCGTTGATCGCCTTGGCGTCGCGCGCGACCGGGTATCGGTCGAGGTAGTTGTCGTGCTCCACATGACCGCCGTCGGCGAGGCCCGCCAGGTACGCGGCGTTGAAGAGCGTCGTCGCGAGCTGCGAGACACCGCCGCCGACCACGACCGGGCCGGTGCCGTCCTCGTTCACCGGGGCGGGCACGTAGCCCGCGTCCGCCGTCCTCGGCCCGGACCGCGCGCCGAGGCTGAACCGCTCGTTCGGCTTCACGATGGCGCCGGAGACCCTGGTGGCCAGCGTCTGCACGTTCGTCATCGCCGGGCCGCTCAACCCCGACGTGGTGAACTCGCCGATGACCTCGTTGATACCGAGGACGTTCGCCGCCTCGGTGCTGACGGCCGGGCTGCTGGCGTCGTAGACCGCTTTCAGCTCCCGCTCGTCGCTCTTGGCGAGCGTCGAGGTCAGCGAGGAGAACGTGAGGTCCCAGTTGACCTTCCTCGCGTCCTTCGACGGCTGGACCGCCGGCCTGTCGCCGACGAAGACGATCTGCGCGTCGGCCCCGTCGGTCTCGGTCTCCTTGAGCTGCGGCTGCGCGACCGCCCGCAGTTTGCCCTGGTCGATACGGACTTCGAGGTTGCCGTCGTCGCGTGCGGCGAACTGGAAGGAGCCCGCGATCACGTCCGGTTTCAGCGTCGCGTCCTTGCCTTCGCCGCGGATGATCAGCGGCTTCGCGACGGCGGGGACGACGATCTTGACGAGCGCCGCGTGTACACCGGGCGAAGTCGCCTTCACCGGCGCGACGTTGACCTTGAACTCGACACCGTTGTCGCTCAGCCAGCCGTCGGTGACGGCCGTGACCGCCTCCTTGAGGTCGGTGACGGTCTGCCCGTTCCGTGGTTCGACCGCTGCTGGCACCACCCCGCCGTCGGTGCCCGCGATCGGCTGGAAGGTGATGTTCCCTTCGACCGGCGGGCGGTTCAGTTTCGTGGCGGCGAGATCCGAGACGGCCTTTTCGAGCTTCGGCGCGTCGGTCCAGGTGACGACGCCGACTTCGCGGCTGGTGAAGAACGACATCAGCCGCGTGTACGGGCTCAGTGGCTGATGTCCGGCGCGGCCCAGCGTCTGCGGCCAGTCCAGACCGAGGCCGGACGACGTCGGGTACAGCACCGTGCGGACGTCGCCCGCGCGTACCCGGACCGGCTCGATCAGCCTCGGCTCCAGCTCACGGCGAAGCTTCGACTCGGCTTCTTTGTGCGTGAGACCGCCGACGTCGATCCCCGCGACCGTGACGCCGCGCGGGACGTCCCCGGCGCTGACGATCAGATCGACCGCGTACAGGAGCACGAACAGGCCCATGAGCACGCCGGTGACCATGAGGGCTTTGCCGAGCCCCTTGCGGAACTTCGACGCGGGCGTCGGCGGCGGATGCACCACCCTGTCGCCCTCGAAGAGCTCGTCTACCAGGCCTTCGTCGGTTTCGGGGGCCGAGAGGAGGTCTTCGGTGAACAGATCCGCGCCCGGCTCGTCATGGTCTTCGCGCACCGCCCCTCACCGCCCCTCCCGTGGCTCGAGTTACAGGTACAACCCCGTGCCGTGTTCGGTCCGTTCGGTCGCCACGGCGTGGATGTCGCGTTCCCGCATCACCAGGTGCCCCTCGCCCTGGATCTCGACCTCGTGCTGGTCGTCCGGGTTGAACAGCACTCGGTCGCCGGTCTTGACGTTCCGCACACTGTTGCCCACGCCCAGTACATCACCCCAGGCGAGCCGCCGCGCCACCTGCGCGGTGGCGGGGATGACGATGCCGCCGGAACTTCGGCGCTCCCCGTCCTCGGGGGACAGCTTCACGAGCACCCTGTCCTGCAGCATCTGAATCTCGAGTTTCGGCCGATCTGACACAAGTACGACTCTACTTACCCGGGTCGCCCGCCATGACCAGGCTCAGCACGCTTTCTCCGCCGTTTTCGAACCGCACCGGCACACCCCAGTCCTGGCGGGTGATGCGGCAGGCGGGATGCTCGCCACCGTCGTCACAGCTCGCCGCCTGCGCGACGACCTGCAGCACCCCTCCGGTGACGCCCTCGGCGAAGCGGAGCTTGCGGAACAGGTCCGTGCCCACCCCGGCGCCGTCGGCGAGCAGTTCCGGCGGCGACGCGCTGATCTCCAGCCGCGTCGACGGGCCGAACCGGTCGTCGAGCTTCTCGCCGGGCGGCGGGGTGAAGACGACGGAGAACTCCAGCTCACCCGGCGCGAGCACGGTCGGCGGACGGCGGACCGCGTGCGCGTCCCCGGCCACGGCCTGCTCCCCGAGCGGCACCGGCCCGATCCGGCCGCCCGCCGACTCGACGACCAGCAGTTCGCCGTCGTGCACCAGCAGCCCGGACGGCTCCGCGAGCCCGGTCGCGAGCGTGGTCACCTGGCGGGTGAGCGGGTCGTAGCGGCGGATGGCGCCGTTGTAGGTGTCGGCGATCGCGACGGTGTCGCCGGGCAGCACGGCGAGGCCGAGCGGATGCTGCAGCAATGCCTTGTCGGCGGGTCCGTCGACGTGGCCGAAGGAGAACAGGTCGACGCCGACCGCGGTGTGCACGGTGAACGTCTCGCCCTCGGGCTCGATCCAGCGCAGCGCCGACGTCTCCGCGTCCGCGAGCCAGAGCTTCTGCCCGTCGGGCGTCAGACCGGACGTCTGCGCGAAGAACGCTTCGTGGACGTCGCCGTCACGCAGGCCTTCGACGGTCGTGCCGGCGAAGCGGCGGATAGTGCCCGAGACCGGCTCGAACACGCTCAGCGTGTGGTTGCCCGCCATGGCGACCACGACGCCGCCCGCGGGACCCCACCAGGCGACGTCCCAGGGGCTGGTGAGGTCGATGTCGAGCGCCTTGCCGGTGTCGACGCCGTCGCGCCACTGGCGGCCGGTGCCAGCGACCGTGGAGACCTCGCCGGTGATCAGGTCGATCCCGCGCAGCCGGTGACCGGCCGTGTCGGCGACGACGGCGTGGTAACCCGCGCGCTCGGCGACCTCGTACGGCAACAGGGTGATCCCGGACGGCTCGGTGAAGCTCGCCAGGTCGAAGGGCCCGTCCTGCGCGCCGCGCTCACCGCTGCCGAACCGGCGGATGATCGTCTCGCCGTCGGACGCGAACTCGACGATGGAGTGGTTGCCGGTGTCGGCGACCAGGATGCGGCCTTCGGCGGTGGTGACGGCCTTGCTCGGGAACCGCAGCTCGGTGCGCTGCTCCTCGGCCGGGACGTACGGGCTGCCGCCGCGGCGGAGCGTGTCCTTGGCCTCGTGGGTCGCGACGAGGTCGGCGATCACCCGGCGCAGCGCCTCGGCGTGCCCCTCGCCGGCGGCGACGTGGACGACGTACCCCTCGGGGTCGACGACGACCAGCGTCGGCCACGCCTTGACCGCGTACTGCGACCAGGTGGTCATCTTGGGGTCGTTGAGGACCGGGTGGTGCACCTCGTAACGCCGCACGGCGGCTTCGATCGCGGCCGCCTCGCCCTCGTGCAGGAACTTGGGCGAATGCACGCCGATGGTCACCAGGACGTCGGCGAACTCGGCCTCCAGCGGGCGCAGCTCGTCCAGCACGTGCAGGCAGTTGATGCAGCCACTGGTCCAGAAGTCCAGCAGGACGACGCGGCCGCGCAGCCCGGCGAGCGTGATCCGCTCGCCGCCGGTGTTGAGCCACCCGTCACCGGCGAGCTCGGGTGCCCGTACGCGGGACTGCGTTCGTGGGGAAGTCACGACATGAGTGAACTACACGCGTGGCCGTGCTGTTCCGAGGTCCAGGCGTTGAGAGGGCGAGCTCACCCCTCGGGAGGAGGCCCATGTGGGTGACGAGGGAGTGGTGTTAAAAGGGAAGGCGCCTTCGCGTTGCGCAATTTAGGCTCGAACACATGTCCACTGTTGAGCACGCCTTCACCATCGAGGAGGCACACGACCTCCAGGCGAGCTTGGCCGAACCCGTGCGTCCCGGGTTGAGCGAGGCCGAGCTCGACGACGTCGAAGCCCGCTTCGGCTTCCGGTTCGCCGCCGACCACCGGACGTTCCTGTCCGCCGGGGTGCCGATCGGCGACCGCTGGCCGGACTGGCGCTGCGGCAACCCCGACCAGCTGCGAAAACGCCTGGACTGGCCGGTCGACGGGGTGCTTTACGATGTCGAACACAACGGCTTCTGGCTGCCGGACTGGGGCATGCGCCCGATCGACGTCACCGACGCGCTTTCGCGGGCGCGGTCACATCTGGCGCTCGCTCCGCAGCTGGTGCCCGTCTGCGGGCACCGATATCTGCCCGGGATCGCCGGGAGCACGGGATATCCGGTGCTGTCGGTGTATCAGACCGACATCGTCTATTACGGCTACGACCTGCGGGGATACCTGCAGCACGACTTCTGCGACCAGCCACTGGGCCCGCCACCGGCGGGCGGGCCGCGGCACGTCGAGTTCTGGTCGCGGTTCGTGGAATGAACGGCCCGTTCATGGCTTGAGTTTTCGGGGCGGGACTACTGCATGTGGTGGTGTTGAGCGTGGCCGGTCACCACATGTGCCCCACGTGGTAGCAAAGGTCCCTTGCTCTTTTCGGTGATCCGGGACCCGCCGTGGTATGGGGTCAGGACTCGGCGGCGGCCTTCAGCCGGGCCAGCGTCGCGGCGATGTTCGCGCGGTTGGCGTCGTCCCGCTTCCAGACGCCGGTGAACAGCGACGTCGGCCCGCGCAGCCAGCCCGGCCGCCGGTCCCACGTGCTCTCGACGGCCACGCAGCCGTCGCCCGTGGCCTCGATGTCGTACTGCCAGCGCGCGACGGGAAGCCCGGCGAAGGTGGTCACCTCGAACGCGAACCGCTTGCCCTCGTCGGCGTCCGTGATCGTCGAGAGCGTGCTCCAGCGACGGATCCCATGGCGATTTCGGCCGCGGAACTTGGCGCCGACAGCGACCCCCGCGGCACCGACCCAGCGGTGTCCCTCGTATTCCTCGGCCATGCCCGCGAGCGCACCCGGGTCACTGACCAGGGAATACACCTTCTCGGGCGGGGCGGCGATCGCGATCTTTCCGGTGGCGCTGGGCTCCGTCATGACATACCTCCGTACTGAGGGTATGTGAAATACCCTCAGTTGTCGCGGCGGAGCATGCGACTGATGCCGGCCGCGACCGTCGTCGCCAGCACCCAGCCCGACGCGGTGAACCCGGCCGCGACCCAGTTGTCCATACCGTGCATGTACCAGCGCGACTTGTTGCCGAAGTCCACGATCGGGACCAGCAGGTCGATCGTGTACAGCACCGGGTTCCACTGCAGTCCGGTGTCGTCCTGGTTGACCAGGCAGCGCGGCCCGCTCACCGTGAGATTGGGCTTGGTGACGCAGTCGTCGACCCCGAACCCGAACCACAGGCTGCCCAGCACGAGCAGCGTCAACAGCCAGCCGAGCGCACGCACGGGACGGAAACCGTAGCCGACCATCGACCGCTGCAACCAGCTCCACACGTGCACGCCGGGCCCGAAGAACTTGAAGCCCTTCGCGAGCGCCTCATACCGGAACTGCTGCTTCTTCAGCAGCACGGTGGAGGCATGCTCTTCATTACCGGACGCACGCAGCGTCGCCGCCAGCTGGTCATAGGGGCCCGGGCGGTAACCGTCCATCGCCTTGCGCAGCAACACGATCCGATGGTCGATCGCCCGGTCGTCGTCGAGCGCGATGTCCTCTTGCAGTGCGTCGTAACGGAAATCCTCCAGCTCGATCCCCGTCGCCGACGCCCAGAACGCCTCGTTGTCGCCCAGCGTCCCGCAATGCGCCCGGCGCAGCACGATCCGGCCGTCCGGTGGAACGGCGGGCGTGAGCAGGAATTCGTCGGCCGACACGTCACTGCCGTCGAGCGCGATCCCGTGCTGCGGCAAGGAACCGAGCCGCGCGCCGCGGAAGTCGACGCGTCGGGCGACCTGTGCGCCGTCGAGGTTGACCCCGCCCTGCGCGACGAACGGGCGCTCCTTGTTCTCGGTGAGGATCAGATCCCGGCCGATCCGCGCGGTGCGGACGTCCAGCGAGTAGCTGGTCCGCGTACGCGCGCCGGGCTCGGTCAGGCTCGTGCCGAAAAGGTTCACGCTGCCGCCGATCTCGGCGCCCTGCAACCGCAAGGTGCCCTGGACGGTCGCGTCCGTGAGCTGGAAGTTGCCCGCGATCTTCGCGCGCCGCGCGGAAAAGACGTCGCGGCGAGGGTGCAGGAACATCGAGTTCCACGCCAGCACGTTGCCGCCGACGGTGATGTCGGCCATGCGCAGCTGCCCGGACGGCACCCGCAGGCTCGTCGCCTCGAGATCGCCGCCGATGGTGGTCCCGTCGAGATGGATCGCGCGGTCGTAGTAGGGAATGCTCTGCCCGCGGACGACCTGGACCTCGGCGCCCGCCAACCGCAGCGAACCGCCGATGCGGGCGTTGACCATCCGCAGCGTCCCGGTGGCCTGCAAGCCGTCGCTCAGCTCGAGGTTTCCGTTGACCGTCGAACGATCCGCGACCAACGCCGGACGCGGATCGATGTACGGGTCGTTCGACTTCCACGCGTCGACGACGATCGGCCCGGACTGGTTCACCGAAAGCTTGGCCTCGCGCAGGATGATGTCACTGTCCACAGTGGCGCTCGGCAGGTACATGATCCCACTGGCGGAGAAGCGTTTCCGCTGCGCGGCGGGTCCGTAGTTGTCCACCTCGCACAGCAGGCTGCCGCCGATGTGGATGCCGTTGCCGTTGAGCGCGAAGCCGTCCCGGTTGTTCAGCGTCGCGCCGGAGAAATTGACGTTACCGCCCGCCCGCATACCCGGAATGCGGACTTCTCCGTTGGCCACCAACCGATACGCCAGCAACGCGCCGACGATGTTGACCCGGTCGGCCTGGATCGCCTTGCCGCGAGGATGAGTGATCACCGTGCGAGTCAGCACGACCGAACCCTCGATGACCGCGTCGGTGAGATTGACCGCCGCGTTCGGCATCCCGCGCTCGCGATCGTCGCCGCGCTGGACCGTGGTCTCCTCGATCTCGTGCTCGGCGTCGACGTGCACGACGCTGCGGATGAGGCGGACATCGTTGCGGGTGCGGAGATTGCGCGCCTTGAGCCCGGGCAGCCAGCACTTGCGGAACACGAGCCCGAGCAGATGCGCTTCGCGGACGTCCGGCGGATGCTCGAACCGGCACCGCTCGAAGCGGAACAGATACTTGATGTCGGCGGCGCGCAGATCGAGCGTCCCGGTGATGTACGCGTCCTCGACCTGCACGATCGGCGCGTTGGTCGCCTGACGACGCCATCGAAGCAACCCCGTCGTCCCCGGCTTCATCAGCTCGGACGCCGGGACCTCGTACCGCTTGTCGGGGTTCGGGTCGAACGGGTCGAGCGGCGGCAGGGACGTGTCGCCGTTCTGGTCACCTTCCCCCGGATCGCGCGGCCCGTTGTTGCGCCGAAAACCCGGCATCGTTTCGCTTCCCTCCCCCGTCGTTCTTCGGCCCCCAGCGAAGCCGATCACGCACGGGGTTCGCAAGTGGCCCGGGCCAGTAGACCGGAACAGGCCACGGGATCGCGACGGCAGAACGGCCGCCTCGGGTGCTGGAACAGGTCGTTTGCGTCCGCGGTGGTGATCTTGGCCGGATTCGCCGCCGGTTCCTTGGTTGGCTGCTACGGTCACTCACCGGAGTCAGTGGTGGACTACGGGTAGGTTGCGCCTTCGGCGGCCCGTGCGGGGAGGCACGACATGACCAAGCTGGGCGCTATGCCCCGGAGAATCGGCAGTACGGCGCGAGCAACAACGTTCCTTATGTCGCTCGTCGCCATCACGGCGGCCATGCTGAGCGGTTGCGGCGCAAAAGGCCAGAACACACCGCCGCCACCTCCGAAGCCGTCATCGCGCCTGCCGTCAAATAACGCGCCTGTCGTACCGAACCCGATCAACGAGACGACAAGGGCCGAGAAGGATCCATGCAGCGCAGTCCCGACAGCCGCCATCGAAGAGATCGGTGGCAAGGTCGAGCGCTTTCGTACCGTTGAGCTATCAGAAGGCTTGAACTGCAGTTGGCTTTTTCTCGAAGCCCCCAGCACGATCAGCGCCGGGCTGGTCGTCGGCAACAAGGACGGCCTGAGCGCTCTATACGCACAGAACTCGGCCGGCGGTCTGACCACGTTCAGGCCCGTAGAGCCGGTCAGCGGGCATCCTGCGGTCATCTATGCCAACGGCAGCGAAGGCCGGGGGACCTGCACTCTCGCCGTCGGCATCAGAGACGACCTCGTGTACACGGTTATCCCGCACCTGTCTTCCGGAAATCCCATGGTCTCCGACCCCTGCGGCATGGCGACCAAGGTGGCAGCCGCGGCGATCAAGCACCTCAAGACGTCGTGACCACGCGAAAACGACGTTCAGGACAACGTTCGTCGGTGGGCCACATCTTTCGTTGGTGATCTTCCACGAAGGTGCTGATCAACGGTTTACCTGCTGCTATCGTCACCGGTTGGAGTCGGTAGAGAACTACGGGTAGGTCGCGCCCCACCGCGACCCGTGCGGGGAGGCACGACATGACAGGACCGGGAAGTGGCCCTCAAGGGGTCTACAACCAGCTCAACACGACACCGCCGCAGGCCCCGCCACCGGGCGCGGGGTTGATCCAGGGCGCCGCGGCGGCACCGCCAGCGCCTGGTCCGCCACCGGACTACCGCAATCTCGGCGCCGGGCAGGCAAAGGCAGACTTCGCGGCTGCCTCGGCGAACGGCGGCTGGGAGTTCGACCCGGAAGCCATGGACAACGTGATCAAGTCCCTTGAGGACTGCCTGAAGGACGACTTCAGGCTCGCCCAGAACGAAGCCGTATGGCTGGACCAGATAAAGCCACCGGGCGATGAGGTCGGCAGCCAGGGCTACACAGCCGCGGCGAACAGGTCCGGCACCGAGTACAAGACCTTCCTTCAGGGTGCGGAACAGTACACCCGCGCCTACGTCGATACCTTGATCCAGATACGGACTGCTTACCAAGAGCAAGACCAAGCCGCGATCGACGCGCTCCGCCAGATTGGAAAGATCGACTGATGCGACTCAAGGCCACACTTCTGACCATCGCGGCGTTGAGCTCGATAGCTTTTCTCAGTGGCTGCAGCGACCAGAAGTCCGGCACGCCCACGCCGACCAGCGCTCCTTCCTCGACGGGTCTTCCGTCGAACGGAGCCCCGGCCGTCGCGAATCCGATCGCCAACACCGCGCAGTTCGAATCCGACCCGTGTGCGGCCATCCCCACGGCTGAGGTCGAGTCACTCGGAGGCAAGGTCGAACGCTCCGAACAAGAGAATCTGACCATGGGCAAAGCCTGCGCGTGGATCTTCGTCAAAGGGGCGAACACTGTCAGCGCCGGGCTTGTCGCCGGTAACAAAGACGGCCTCAGCTCTCTCTACGCTCAGAACGCGAGCGGAGGGTTGACGACCTTCAAACCAGTCGAACCGGTTGACGGATACCCAGCGGTTGTCTACGCGAATGGCGGTGAAGGGCCTGGGACCTGCACCCTTGCCGTCGGCATTCGAGACGACCTCGTCTACACCGTCATTCCGCGGCTCGGGAGCGACCACCCGTCGTATTCCGACCCCTGCGGGATGGCCGCCAAGGTAGCGGCGGCGGCGATCAAGAATCTCAAGGGAGCGTAGGCCATGACCTACAGCGGTTGGGAGATCTTCACCAAGCTCAACGCCAACCCAGACACAACGGGCACCCTCGACAAAGCGCAGCAGGCCTCTCACACCTTGATGGACGTCCACCACAGGATGAGCGGCACTCTGGAGAAGAGTCAGACCGCGCTCAGTTCCTTCTGGAAGGGCAAAGCCGCCGACAGTGGCGTAGCGGGCCTGGCACCGCTCATCGCGACGTCCAAGATCGCGGGCGAGAACATGGACCGCGCCCGGCAGTCGATGTTCGACCAGAACGCCTCTTTCCATTACACGCGCGGCAATGTCCGCCCGGTCGAGAAGGAGCGCGCGGGGGACAGCGGGCCCGAGGACGTCTTGTCCATCGGCGCGAGTGACGACGAGATCGCGGCGGCGAAGTTCGACGCGGACACCAAGCACAACGTCGAGATCTACGAGCCGTACTACCAGAGCACCCAGCCGCGGCAGCAGTCGCTCGCGCCGGTCTATCCGGCCGCGCATGATCCGAACGTGTCGCCGGGGCCGATCACGCCGGATCCGATCGATCCCGGCCAGACGAAGGTCAGCGGTTTCAGTGGCGGACCGGGCGATTCCGGGCGGCACAGTGGTCCCAGCGGGTACACCGGCGGGCCGAGTTCGTACAGCGCGCCTCCGGGGGCCGAGGGGTATCAGGCGCCGAGGCCGCCGCAGGTTCCGCAGCCGCCGAGGGTGCCGCAGATGCCGCGGCCACTGCCGTCCCCGCGGCCGAACGATCAGACCGACCTGTCCAGTACGGACCACCGCGTACAAGCAAGGCCAGGTGGCTTCCCGCCTCCCAACTTCGGCCCCGGCAGCGGCGGCCCCGGCGGCGGCAACGGCTTCGGCCCGGGATCGGGCGGCGGCTTCGGGCCCGGTGGAGGGTTCGGTGGCGGTTTCGGGCCGGGTGGGTCGACGGGCGGGCCGGGGAGCATGGGGCCTGGTCGCGGCGTCGGCGCCGCCATGCCCGGTGAAGGCGCGATGCGCGGCACACCGGCGGGTGGCGCCGCGGCGGCGGGGCGTCCTGGCGCGGCGGGTATGGGCGGCGGCGGGATGGGCGGCGGCGCCGGCAAGGGCAAGGGTGGCGAGGACGAGGAGCACCAGCGCAAGATCACGCTGCAGGAAGAAGACGGCGACTCCCTCTTCGGCGGCTACGACGGGGACAAGCCGGTTCCGCCGGTGATCGGCGCGTAACGTGCTGCAGAAACCCGTCGAACTGACGCTTCAGACCTACGAAACCCTGCTGGACCAACACAATCTCGGCGACATCCATCCGACGCTCGTCCGCGGCGCGCAGTGGTACCTGCCCGAGGAACGTCGTGAGCTCGCCGCCACCGCACAGTCCGAATTGGACAGACAGGGACTGCTCAGGCGCGGCAAGATCGACGACGAGTTCCTCGACACTCTGCGATTCCTGCAGCGGCCGGCGGTCGAGTACTACTCGTGGGTGAAGTCCGAGGGGCGTGAACGGACCGTTCGCGCCGCGGGAAGTGGCAGGGAAGCGGTCACCGTCGTTCTGGTCGACAAGGTCGTCTACCTGACACCGACGCGGCCGGACACGCTGGCGCAGGATTTCACCGGCCTGCTCCCCGAGGCGCCCGCCGCGCGCACGCCGTCCTTGAACTGTTCGGAAGCCGACCTTCAGGTCCTGATGAAGGGCGAAATGCTCACCGGCAGCGGCCCGAGCATCCGCGACGCCAAGAAGATCCTCCAGTGGATCCGGTCGCCGCACACCTTCTTCGGACGGCTTTACGTCGCCATCCGTGACGGCGGCGGCAACCGGAAACGCGTCGAGAGGCCGCCAGGCTGGATGGATACCGAGCACGGCCGCGTCGTGTTCGGCCCGGACGCCAAGGGCTGGGTGAGCCTCATGGGCGCCGGGCCGCACGAAATCGTCGCGAAGGTCGTCCAGCTGGAGTCGCAGCTTCGCGGGCGCTAGCCCTGGTGGTTCGGGTTCAGGACCCGCGAGAGGAACGTCTTCGTGCGCTCCTCCTGCGGGTCCCCGATCACCTGGTCCGGCGCGCCCTGCTCGACGACGACGCCGCCGTCCATGAACAGCACGATGTCGGCCACTTCCCGCGCGAACTGCATTTCGTGCGTGACGACGAGCATCGTCATGCCCTCTTGCGCGAGTTGCCGCATGACCGCGAGGACGTCGCCGACCAGTTCGGGGTCCAGCGCCGACGTCGGCTCGTCGAACAGCATGACGTCGGGATCCATCGAAAGCGCCCTGGCGATCGCGACGCGCTGCTGCTGCCCGCCGGAAAGCTGTGTCGGCAGCGAAGTCTCCTTCTCCGCCAGCCCGACCTTCGCGAGGTTTTCCCGCGCGACGCGCTCCGCCTCTTCCCTGCCGCGCTTCAACACCTTGCGCTGAGCGACGGTGAGGTTTTCGAGCACGCTCAGGTGCGAGAAGAGGTTGAACGACTGGAAGACCATGCCGATCTTCGTGCGGGCGCCGTCGATGTCGACGTCCGGGTCGGTGATCTCGCTGCCGTTGACCACGATCTTGCCCTGCTGCGGTTCCTCGAGGAGGTTGACGCAGCGCAGCAGCGTCGACTTGCCCGAGCCCGACGGGCCGATGATGCAGACGACCTGGCCGCGCCGGACCTCCAGGTCGATGCCCTTGAGCACCTCGAGCTCGCCGAACGCCTTGTGCAGTCCCGAAACTTCGACGATCGTCTGGGTGCTCATACCGTTCCTCCGCCGGGCACTCCGGCTCCGTATTTCTTCTCTAGCCGCTGCTGCAGGATCGACAGCGGAATGGTGATGACCAGGTAGCACAGACCGGCGACGACGATCGGGGTCAGGCCCTTGGCCTCCAGCAGCGCCTGACGGCTGAACTGCGCGAGTTCCTGCTGCGCCGGGGTGGTGCCGAGCAGGAACGCCAGCGAAGAGTCCTTCGTCAGCATGATCAGCTCGTTGGCCAGCGGCGGCAGGATGATCCGGAACGCCTGCGGGATCACGATGGTGATCATCGTGCGGGCCGGCGACATGCCGAGCGAACGCGCGGCCTCGACCTGCCCGCGCGGCACCGCCTGGATACCGGCGCGAATGGTCTCCGCCATGTACGCGGACGACACGATGCCCAACGCCAGCATGATCGCGACGTTGCGCGGCAGCTGGGTGTTGAACGCCGTGGGCACACCGATGCCGACGGCGAGGAAGATCAGCAGCGCGGGCAGGCCGCGGAAGAACTCGATGTACCCGCGCGCGAACCAGCGGTACGGGCCGACCGAGGAAAGTCTCATCAGGGCGAGCAGGAGGCCCAGCCCGAGGCCGAGCGCGAAGCCCAGCGCGGTGAAGATGACGGTGTTCTTCAGCGCGACCGTGATCACGTCCGGGAACTGCTTGGCGGCGACTTCGAGATCGAAGAACGCCTTGCCGATCTTGCTCCAGTCGGCCAGCAGCGCGAGCACGATGACGATCACCAGCAGCAGGACGTATTGCCCGGTCCGGAACGCCGAACGTCGCTGGCGGCGGCTCAAAGCCATTTCTCTCCTCAAACAGGTGGCGACAAACCTGTGGCCGGTGCGCTGGGCACCGGCCACAAGGGACGGACTATCAACCGGCGGTCGGGCTGCCCGGCTGCCAGGTCGGCGCCTTGCCGAACCACTTCTGGTAGATCTGCGCGTAGGAGCCGTCCGCCACGGACGCCTTGAGCACCTCGTTGACCTGCCCGAGGAGGGCGCTGTTGCCCTTCTTCACACCGATGCCGTAGAACTCGTTCGTCTTGAACTCGGTGACGACCGTCGTGTCCGGGTTCGTCTTCGCGAAGTCGTAGAGCACGCCGTTGTCGTTGACGCCCGCGTCGACCGTGCCGTTCTTGACGGCCTGCTCCAGCAGCGCGAGGTCGTCGAAGGTCACGATCTCGGCGCCCTTGGCTTCCTTCTCCGCGTACTTGGCGCCGGTCGTGGCCGACTGGACGCCGATCTTCTTGCCCGTGACGTTGGAGAAGTCCTTGATCGGCGAACCGGTCTTGACCAGCAGCGCCTGGGTCGCCTCGAAGTACGGATCGGAGAAGTCGAACTTCTGCTTGCGCTCGTCGGTGATCGTCATGCCGGCCGCGGCGAGGTCGCACTGTCCGCTGTTCATCGCTTCGCCGGACTCGATGTTCTCGAAGGCGATGTCGACGATGCTCTGCTCGACACCCAGCTTCTTGCCGACCAGGTCGACCAGGTCGACGTCGAAGCCGACGATCTTGTCGCCCTGCTTGACCTGGAACGGCTGATAGGGCAGGTGCGTGCAGGTGGTGACCTTGCCGGACGCGACGAGCTGGACGCCGCCGGCCGCGGTTCCGCCTTCCTCGCCGCACGCGGACAGCGCACCCGCGGCCAGGGCGAGCGCCGGGATCAGGGCGAGCGCTTTGAATCGAGCCACGTCGTCACTCCTCGTAGTTCCCATGTGTCGAGAGCACGCATATTGCCACTCATCCGGCGGCAATCACAGCACTACGACGTTACAGCGCCGTTTCGGCCGTCACGGGCGTTGCATGAGGTATCGCGCCGGCATGGCAGGGTGAGCGAGTATGGCGACCATGAACAACAACTCGGCGCCCCGGCTCCCACCTGCGGGTCGCCGCCCGCGGACGACGACGTCGGCCCGGCGCGCGGCGAAACCCGGGGCGCAGTTCGACGGCTATCTCTCGCCGTCGCGACCGCACGCGGGCGCGTACGACGAGATGTTCACCGCCGACGGCACGGTCCGGCAGCCGTACCGCGCGCTGTACGAATCGATCTCCGCGCTGACGTCGGCGGACCTTTCGTCCCGGTCGGCGGCGATCGACCGGGCCATGGTCGACCAGGGCATCACGTTCTCGCTGTCCGGCCAGGAACGCCCGTTCCCGCTCGACCTGGTGCCGCGCGTGATCACCACCGCCGAATGGAGCAAACTCGAACGCGGTGTGGCGCAACGGGTCCGCGCGCTCGAAGCCTTTCTCGCCGACGTGTACGGCGACCGGCAGATCCTGCGTGACGGCGTTCTGCCGCGACGGCTGATCACCTCGTGCGAGCATTTCCAGCGCGAGGCGTTCGGGATCAACCCGCCCAACGGCGTCCGCATCCATGTGTCCGGTGTGGACCTGGTGCGCGACGAGGAGGGCACCTTCCGGGTGCTGGAGGACAACCTCCGCAACCCGTCGGGCGTGTCGTACGTGATGGAGAACCGCCGCACGATGGCGCGCGTGTTCCCGGACCTGTTCGCCCAGCACCGGGTGCGCCCGGTCGGCGACTACGCCTCGCATCTGCTGCGCGCGCTGCGGGCGGCGGCCGCGGCGAACGTCGCCGACCCGATGGTCGTCGTGCTCACGCCCGGCGTGCACAACTCCGCGTACTTCGAACATTCGCTGCTGGCCCGGCTGATGGGGGTCGAGCTGGTCGAGGGCCGCGACATGTTCTGCCGGGACAACGTCGTCTACCTGCGCACCACCGAGGGTGAGCGGCAGGTCGACGTCATCTACCGCCGGATCGACGACGAGTTCCTCGATCCGGTGCATTACCGGCCGGATTCCGTGCTCGGCGTGGCCGGGATCCTCAACGCGGCGCGCGCGGGCAACGTGGTGATCGCGAACGCGGTCGGCAACGGCGTCGGCGACGACAAGCTCGTCTACACCTACGTGCCCGAGATGGTGAAGTACTACCTCAACGAGAAGCCGCTGCTGCCCAACGTGGACACCTTCCGGTGCTGGCTGCCGGACGAGTTCGACCACGTCATGCAGCATATGGACGAGCTGGTGATCAAACCGGTCGAGGGTTCGGGCGGCTACGGCATCGTGTTCGGCCCGGAGGCGACGCAGGCCGAGCTGACCGCGCTCAAACGCAAGGTCCGGGCGCACAAACGCGGCTGGATCGCCCAGCCGGTGGTCCAGCTGTCCACCGTTCCGTCCAAAGTGGACGAGAGGCTGGCGCCGCGGCACGTCGACCTCCGGCCGTTCGCGGTCAACGACGGCAAGGAGATCTTCGTCCTGCCGGGCGGGCTGACCCGGGTCGCGCTCCCGGAGGGCAGCCTGGTCGTCAACTCGTCGCAGGGCGGCGGCTCCAAGGACACCTGGGTGCTGGCGCCGCGATCTTCGACGGCGGAACGGGAGCTGGAACGGCCCGCGCTCGGCGCACTGTCCCAAGTGGACGGTCTGGTCGCCGAACAGGGTCCCGAGCTGACCACCACCCAGCAACAGCAGCAGCAACAGGCATAAGGGAGGTTGATGTGCTCGCCCGCAACGCGGAATCGCTGTACTGGATCGGCCGGTACGTCGAACGCGCCGATGACACCTCCCGGATCCTCAACGTCTCCGTGCATCAGCTGCTCGAAGACGCGAGCGTCGACCCGGACCACGCGAGCCGCCAGCTGCTCGCCGTCCTCGGCATCATGCCGGAGGGCATGGACACCCTCGACGTGTGGAAGCTGACCGAACTGGTCGCCTACGCCAAGGACAATCCGGCGTCGATCGTCGGTTCGATCAACTCCGCCCGCGAGAACACGCGCGGCGCCCGCGAGGTCGTCTCGACCGAGCTGTGGGAATGCCTGAACGCGACGTGGAACGCGGTGCCGGACAGGCAGCGGTACGCGCGCCGTGCCGGGCCGCACGCGTTCCTCTCCTTCGTGGAGGAACGCGCGGCGATGTTCGCCGGGCTCGCCGATTCGACGATGAGCCGCGACGACGGCTGGCTGTTCATGGTGCTCGGCCGGTCGGTCGAACGCGCGGACATGGTGGTGCGGCTGCTGCTCTCGCGAGTCCAGGACAGCGCGTCGTCACCCGGCTGGATCACGGTGCTCCGTTCGGCGGGCGCACAGGACACCTACCTGCGGACCTATCGTGGCGCGCTCGACGCCGGCCGCGTCGTGCAGTTCCTGTTGCGGGACACGCTCTTCCCGCGTTCGGTGTTCCACGCGCTGCGCCAGGCCGAGGAATGCCTGGAGCGGCTCGACCCCGGCGTCAACTCGCGTGCCAACGAGAAGTCCGAGGCGCTGCGGCAGCTCGGCCGCGCGCGCAGCGAGCTGGAGTTCCTGCGGCCGTCGGATCTGCTGGAGGACCTGCCGAAACGGCTCGGTGCCCTGCAGACCTCGATCAAGGACATCGGCGACGCGGTTTCGGTGCAGTACTTCCATTCGTCGCCTTGGGTGGCCTGGAGCGGTGCGGAGGTTTCGCTGTGACCTGGCAGCTTCGGGTGGCCCACCGGACCGGGTACCGGTACGCGACACCGGCCACGCAGTCGTACAACGAGGCGCGGCTGACCCCGCGCTCCGACCGGCGGCAGACCACGGTCGTGAACCGCGTCGAGACGACGCCGGCGACCCGTGCTTACCGGTACACGGACTACTGGGGCACCGTCGTGACTTCGTTCGACCTTCACGCGCCGCACACCGAGTTCACCGTGCTCGCGACGTCGGTGGTCGAGACCGCCGACGAAGGCGAGCCGGTCCGCTCTGCGACGTGGAAAGACCTGCGCAGCGACACCGTCGTCGACCACCGCACCGAGTACCTGACGCCGACGCCGTACACGCCACGTGATCCGGAGCTGACGAAGGTCGCGCGCGAACTGCGGAAAGGGCTCGACCCGGCGGAGGCCGTGCTCGCGGTCTGCGAATGGGTCAACCAGCAGCTCAAGTACCAGCCGGGGACGACCGGCGTGCACAGCACGGCGACCGACGCGTGGCGTGCCCGCGAAGGGGTTTGCCAGGACTTCGCGCATGTCACGCTGGTGATGCTGCGCGCGATCGGCGTCCCGGCGCGCTACGTCTCCGGGTACCTGCACACGAAACCGGAGGCGAAGCTCGGCGAGACGGTCGAAGGCGAAAGCCACGCCTGGGTCGACGTCTGGACCGGCGGCTGGTGGGCCTACGACCCGACGAACGCGATCCCGGTCGGGCCGCGGCACGTCTGGGTCGCGTACGGCCGGGACTACGCCGACGTGCCGCCGCTCAAGGGTATCTTCACCGGTGGCGGTCAGTCCACTTTGGACGTCTCGGTGCAACTGACCCGGCTGACCTAGGCGCGTCGCCGGAGCAGCAGCCACAGCAGGTACGCGCCGCCGAGGGCCGCCGCGACGACGCCCGCGGGCAGCAGCGAGGACGCCAGCAGACGCTGGCCGAGGTAGTCCGCCGCGACGACCAGCGCCGCGCCGACGAAGGCCGAAGCCGCCAGGTTGGGGCCCGGCAGGCGCGTCATCCGGCGCGCCAGCTGGGGTGCGGCGAGGGCGATGAACGGCAGCGGCCCGGTCGCCGCGGTGGCGGCGGCGACCAGCGCGACCGCGACCAGCACCAGGGTCAGCCGCACGCGGTGGACGTCGACGCCGATGCCGGTGGCGGTGTCGTCGCCCATCTCCAGCATGCGCAGCGCGCGGCCGTTGACGAACACGACCGGGGCGAACACCGCCATCGCGACCGCCAGCGGCACGAAGTAGTTCCAGTCGCGCCCGGCAAGGTCACCGACCAGCCAGCCGACGGCCTGCGAGGCGGCTTCGAGGTTCGCCTTCACCAGCAGGTACGAGTTCACGCCGACCAGCACCGCGCTGACCGCGATCCCGAGCAGCACCAGCCGCGAACTCAGCAGGCCGTGCGGCGCGCACAAGGCCATCACGACCAGCGCGGTCAGCACGCCGCCTGCCAGCGCACCGAGCGAGACGAGGCCAGGGCCGGAGCCGAAGAGCAGCAGGGTCACGATGCCGCCGGTCGCCGAACCGGTGGTGAAGCCGATGATGTCCGGGCTGCCGAGCGGATTGCGGGTGATCGTCTGGAAGACCGCCCCGGCCAGCGCCAGCGCGGCCCCGACGAGGATCGCGACGAGCGCCCGCGGAAGCCGCCCCATGACCACCAGGTACTGCGCCTTCGTCCCTTGGCCCGCCAGGGTCGCGAGCACTTCGCCGGGGCTCATCTCGTAGTCGCCCGTGCCGACCGAAAGCACGACGAGCGTCAGCGTCACCAGGACCAGCGCGGTGACGACGACCAGTGATCGTCTGTCCAAACCGGACTCACGACGGACGAGCGCGGTCATCGGCGCACCGCCTTCAGCCTGCGGGCGACGATCACGAAGGCGATCCCGCCGACGACGTCGGTCATCACGCCGACCTGGATCTCCCCGGGCGAGCCGAGCAGGCGGCCCAGGACGTCGCAGCCGAGCAGCAGCACCGGCCCGAGCAGCGCCGAAACCAGCATCACCCAGCGCTCGTCCTGGCCGATCAGCGTCCGGACGACGTGCGGGATCATCAGGCCGACGAAGGCGATCGGCCCGCAGGCCGCGGTCGCGGAGGCCGAAAGCAGGCCGACGGCGACCATCCCGGCGACGCGGACGAGCGCCGGATTCGCGCCGAGACCGCGGGCCGTGTCCTCGCCGAGCGCCAGCGCGTTCAGCGCGCGGGCCAGCACGATCGCGATCACGACCCCCGCGACGAAGAACGGCAGCAAGACCGACAGCTGATCCAGGTTCCGGTTCACCAGCGAGCCGACCAGCCAGAACCGCATGGCCTGCAGGTTGTGCGTGTTGACCAGCTGCATGCCCTGGTTGATCCCGACGAACACCGCCTGGACGGCGACGCCGGCCAGCACCAGCCGCAGCGGGCTCGTGGCGCCGCGTGTCCCGCCGATCACCGAGACCAGCGCGGTCCCCGCGAGCGCCCCGGCGAAGGCGAACCAGACGTACTCGCCGGGCGAAGTCACCGAGAACAGCGTCGAGCCGAGCACGATCGCGACGGCGGCGCCGTGGTTGATGCCGAGCAGACCGGGTTCCGCGACCGGATTGCGGGTGATCGCCTGCATGAGCGAGCCCGCCAGCGCGAGCGCCATCCCGACCAGGACGCCGAGCACCGTGCGGGGCAGGCGATCGTCGCGGACGACGACGTCGTTGTAGCTGCCGTCGTAGGCGAAGAGGGCATGGAGGACTTCGCCGAGCGAAAGGCGGTTCGAGCCGAAGCCGATCGACAGCAGGATGACCGCGACGAGGGCTGTCAGGGATGCCACGAGGACCAGCGTTCTCACGGAGACGCCGGTCCTGGGTGATCTGACGCGCTCCGTGACCTGGACCATGGCCTACACGATAAGGGAAGGCTAGCCTAACGACGAAATACGGTTCGACGGCGAAAGAAGATCTCCATGCACCTCTCCCGACGCGGCTTTCTCGCCGGCACCGCGGCGCTCGGCGCCACCGGCCTCCTGACCGCCTGCGGCTACCAGGACGAGACGCCCACGCGGGGAGCGGGCGCGACCTGGTCGTTCACCGACGACCGCGGCCGGAAGCTCGAAGGCGAGCGGCCGACGCGGATCGTCGCGCAGGTGACCGCGGCGGCGGCGTTGTGGGACCTCGGCGTGAAGTCGGTCGGGATCTTCGGCCCGTCGAAATTCGCCGACGGCAAGCCGGACCCGCAGGCGGGCGGCGTCGACCTGAACGCCGTGACCTCGCTCGGGAACGTGTGGAACGAGTTCAACTTCGACAAGTTCGTCTCGTTGAATCCGCAGCTGCTGATCAGCGTGATGTACCTCAAGGACCAGATGTGGTACGTCCCGGACACGCAGACGGAGAAGATCGACAAGGCCGCGCCGAGTGTCGGCGTGCGGCTGCAGGACATCTCGATGCCCGAAGGGATCGCGAAGTTCATCGCGCTCGCGAAGGCGCTCGGAGCCGACACCGAGACTCCGGCGATTCGGGCCGCGAAGGAGGAGTACGAGAAGGCCGACGCCGCGCTCGCCGAAGCGGCGAAGAAGGCTGCGGGGCTCAAGATCCTGTTGGTGTCCGCGCAGAAGGACGCCGTCTACGTCTCGAACGCGCCGAAGTTCGCGACCTCGAAGCACTACCAGAGCAAGGGGCTGGACTTCGTCACGCCGGAGGCGCCCGACGAGAGCCAGGGCGGCTACTACCAGCAGATCAGCTGGGAGAACATCGGCAAGTACCCGGCCGACGTGATCATGTACGACAACCGCGGCGGCTCCCTCTCGCTCGGCCCGGACGGGCTCGGCGGCGTGCCGACCTGGGCCCAGCTGCCCGCGGTGAAGGCCGGGAAGCTGATCCCGTGGAACAACGAGACGCCGTTCTCGTACCGGCGTTTCACGCCGCAGCTGACCGAGCTGGCCGCGGCGCTGCACAAGTTCGCCTAGGAGGTAAGGGCGGCGGTGAGGGGTGGGTCCGGGTGGTCGTGAGTGGTAA